>Ga0310120_10000130_pt1 | contig 58486 bp, 48 predicted proteins | sample CB27_AW_983_MG_FD_203506 | JGI IMG/M metagenome (GOLD analysis project Ga0310120, IMG submission 203506) | Marine microbial communities from Western Arctic Ocean, Canada - CB27_AW_983 | ecosystem: Environmental > Aquatic > Marine > Oceanic | place: Canada: Western Arctic Ocean | collected...
ATGGCTTGCCGCTGTGCTGCTGCACTGCGAGCAACAGTTCAAACGAGTAAAGGGGTACGCATCCATCGGCGAAGTGGTTGCGGCCATCGATGCGACCCAACGAGAGGACGAGGTGCCTGAGGCCGCGTAGGGTCAGGGGCGTAGATCTGAAATGACCAGGAGTCACTTATGACGGTTTCAACTAATTCCTTGACATCCTTTCTTCTCGCGTGGCACGGACATCGCTTTTCCGGATAACGCCAAATAGAGCTCCACCGCGAACGGGCTCGCCGTCCCGTCCAGAATGGTCGCGGCGAGGAGGCGCGACGCCTTCCGTTGCTCGAGCCTTCCTAGCGCGTGCTCGGCACGTCGCCTTTCGGCGGGAACTTGTGCGTCGAGCTCCGCGATAGCGGACGCGTCGCGTACGTCCTCGGTCTCTCGCAGGTGGCGGAGCTCCGAGGCGGTCCAAAGCTCGCCGGCGAGGAGGAGAAGGGCGGCCGCCCAGACCACGGTCCTAACTCGTCTTCTTCACCGGAACTTCGAACGAAGAAGCGCCGAGCGTTTCGGCCAGCGCACGTCCGGTGTGGGAGCGCGGCTCGGCCGCGACTTCCTCCGGCGTTCCTGTCGCGACGAGATAGCCTCCCTCTTTACCGCCCTCGGGTCCCAAATCGATGATGTAGTCGACGGTCTTCAAGACGTCCATGTTGTGCTCGATGACGAGCACGGTGTTCCCGCCCTCGACGAGCTTCTCGAGCACTTTCAAAAGGCGCGCGATGTCCTGGAAGTGAAGCCCCGTCGTTGGCTCGTCCAGAATGTAGAACGTGCGGCCGGTGGAGCGCTTGGCAAGCTCGCGCGAGAGCTTCACCCTTTGCGCTTCGCCGCCGGAAAGCGTGGGCGAGCTTTGTCCGAGCTGGATATAGCCGAGCCCGACCTCGATCAACGTCGTCAGAATGCGGCGGATCGAAGGATGGTTCTCGAAGAGCTCGGCCGCTTCGGCGACCGTGCGAGCGAGCACATCGGCAATGGAGAGGCCTTTGTATCTCACTTCGAGCGTCGCGTCGTTGAAGCGGCGCCCGCGGCACTCCTCGCACGGCACGTAGACGTCGGCGAGAAAGTGCATCTCGACTTTTATGACCCCGTCGCCATCGCAATGCTCGCAACGGCCGCCCTTCACGTTGAAGGAAAAACGCCCAGGCTTGTAGCCCCGCGCGCGCGCCTCGGGAAGGTGAGCAAAGAACCCTCGGATCTCGTCGAAAACTTTCGTGTAGGTAGCCGGATTCGAGCGTGGAGTTCTTCCAATGGGTGATTGATCGATATCGATGACTTTGTCGAGGTGCTCGAGCCCGCGCACCAGCTGATGGGCACCCGGTTGCTTCTCGGAGCGGTTCAAAGCGCGCGCGAGCACGGGGTAGAGGATCTCGTTCACGAGCGTGCTCTTGCCCGCACCCGAGACGCCGGTCACGCCGACGAGCACGCCGAGCGGGATCTTCACGTCGAGGCCCTGAAGGTTGTTGGCGCGCGCGCCGCGAATCTCGAGGAAACGCTCCGAGCCCTTGCGCCGCTCCGGAGGGACAGGAATCGAGAGCTTGCCCGAGAGAAACTGCCCTGTCACCGATGCCGGATGCCGCTCGAGGTCTTTAGCCGTGCCGGTAGCAACGACCTCCCCGCCGTGAATCCCGGCGCCAGGGCCGAAATCGACAACATAGTCGGCAGCTTCGATAGTGTCCCGGTCGTGCTCGACGACCACCACCGAGTTGCCCATGTCCCGCAAATGACGGAGCGCGCCGAGAAGACGCGCATTGTCGCGCGCGTGTAGCCCGATCGACGGCTCGTCGAGAATGTAGACGACACCGGTGAGCTCGGAGCCAATCTGGCTCGCTAGGCGAATCCGTTGCGCCTCACCGCCCGAGAGCGTGGGCGCGAGCCGGTCGAGCGTCAAGTAGCCGAGCCCGACATCTCGCAAGAACCTGAGACGGTTGACAATCTCCTTCAACAGCTCCGCGCCGATGAGCGCGTCTGTTCCCGAGAGCGCGACGGTCGTAGCGAAGAGAAAGGCATCGTCGATGGCGCTCGCCGCGAGCGCGGCGATTGACTTTTCCGCGATATGAACCGAAAGCGCTTCTGGACGCAGGCGCGCGCCCAGACAGCTCGAGCACGGCTTGCTCGACATGAACTGCGCGTAATACTTGCGAACGGCTTCCGAATGGGTCTCTTTCATGCGCCGCATCATGATCGAGACGAGCCCCTCGAAGCGCGTTTTGAACGAGCGGCGACCGCGCCTGACCGTGATCTTCTCGTTGTTGTTGCCGTGCAGGATGACGCGGCGGGAACTGGCGCTAAGCGCCGTCCAGCTTTTGGTCAAATTGATTTTGTGATGGCGAGCGAGCGAACGGATCACCGCGGCGCGCCACCCTCCTTTGTCCTCGATGGCGCCCCAGGGTTTTACCGCACCCTCGTTGATGCTCAAGCTCGGGTCCGGCACCATGAGCTCTTCGTCCATCTCCGCTTTCGTGCCGAGGCCGTTACAGGCGGAGCACATGCCTTGCGGCGAGTTGAACGAGAACAGTTGCGGGGACAGCTCGGGAAAAGAGATTCCGCAGTGATGACAAGCTTGATGCTCGGACAGAAGCAAATCGTCCATCTTGTCGCGGTGCACGATGAGCACACCTTCCCCGGAACGAAGCGCCGTTTCGACGGAGTCCGTCAAGCGCGACCGCGATTTTTCCAGAAAATCCTTCTTGCACACCAGTCGGTCGACAACGATCTCGATATCGTGCTTCTTGTTCTTCTCGAGCTCGATCGAATCCTCGAGCGAGTAAATCTTCCCGTCGACGCGCACCCTGGAAAATCCGCTCCGACGCGCTTTTTCGAGCACAGATTTGTGCTCGCCCTTACGCCCGCTCACGAGCGGCGCCAAGATCTGAAAACGGGCGCCTTCGGGAAGACGGCCGATTTCTTCCACGATTTGCTGCGAGGTCTGCCGCGACACCGGCCGGCCACATTGATGACAAGAAAGTTTTCCGATCCGAGCAAAGAGCACCCGAAGGTAGTCGTAGATCTCGGTAATCGTTCCCACCGTCGAGCGCGGGTTGTGGCTCGATGACTTTTGGTCGACGGAAATCGTAGGCGACAGGCCGCGAATCGTGTCGTAGAGCGGCTTGTCCATCTGCCCGAGAAATTGCCGAGCATAGCTAGAGAGCGACTCGACGTAGCGCCTTTGGCCCTCGGCGTACAGCGTGTCGAGCGCAAGGGAAGACTTACCGGAGCCCGAAACCCCGCTAAATACGACGAGCTTCTTCTTGGGAAACTCGACGGTAATGTTCTTCAGATTATGCTGGCGCGCCCCGCGCACGACGATGCGATCCGGTTCCACGTGGGTGAATCTAGCCCGAACCGCCCCAGCCGTCAACGAAGGCTAGTAACGGTCCCGCCATTGCTGCTCCAACGACGCAACGCAAGAAAGTTTTTCTTTGCGCCTTTGCGATCTTGGCGCCTTTGCGTCGCGCTTTTCTTGAATCCGGAGCGTCGGCCTAGTCCCAATCAGGCTTGACGGCAAAGAAAAAGCTCTCCCGCCCGCGCTCGACGAAGAGCACGACCTCGTCCGGCTGCCGCGCGCGCACGTTCGCGAGCACAGCGCGGAAACTCGCGAGATCTGCGATGGGCTCATCGTCGAAGCGGACGAGCAAATCGCCGGGTGCTACCCGGTTCCGGTTGCTGCTCACCGCAACCGGGGGCTGCACCACGACGACGCCTTGGCGCTCGGGCTCGAGAAAGCGGGCCGCCCGATAGTCATAGGTGAGCTCCCGGACAGTGAGATCGAGCTCTTCGACTTTGACTGTCTCCGCTTCGCGGGCCGAGCGCGGCGCGGGCGCAAGCTGGACGGTCGTTGTCGCCGGAGCGCCCTTTCGGAGGTAGCCGATCTCGAGAGATGCGCCAGCACCGGCGCGAAGCAACTTCTCCGCAAACGTTCCAAGGTCCTCGTCACGGTTCACGTCGACCGGCTCGCCTTCGAGCTCGAAGAGCACGTCACCGACTTCGAGGCCCGCGCCTTCGGCGGGAGAGTTGCGGTAGACGTAGCGGAGAAGAATGCCGCTATCGACAGGAAGGCGCATATGGCTCGCGAGCTCTCGGGATAACGGTTGCATTTCCACGCCGAGCCAGCCGCGCCGCACCGGCTCCGCGTCGGGAATGCGCACGCCCGCATCGACGAAATCGCGGGCGGGCCGCGCGAAGCCGCGCCCCACCCCTTTGGGAAGGTCGCGCATGATCGAGAGAAAGGCCAAGGGATTCTGACTACGCGTATCCGGCACCGGCACGGTGAGCGCGTCTAGATAGCCAAGGACAGTACCTTCCCGCGAGACGACGAGCGAGCCAACGGGATCGGAAGCGCCCGTCGCAACCATGAAGCCCGAGAGCGGCCGCATCGTCATGGCCTGAACACGCGAAAGCTCAACGGCAATAGCCGGGCCGAGAGGCTCCCCCAAAAGGCTCACCACGACGACTTCCTCGCCCACGGTGACGTCGGTGCCGGCCTCGAAGACGACAGGTACGAAAGTCACGTCTTCCGCACCCTCGTCGATCTGAAAAAAAGCGACGTCGGCATCCGGATCGCGTCCCAAGAGCGTGGCCGGATACTCGCTGCCGTCCATGAATCGGACATGCGCTTCCGGAATTTTGGCTAGGGCGCGATTGACCGAGCCGGGAAAACGAATCCCGACGCCGTGCGGCACTTGGTTGAAAGGCTCGTAGATGATGGCACTCACCATCACGAGGCCATCGACGGTCACGACGACGCCGGTTGTCGTGAGCTCTTCCTCGGCCGGCGGCTCGGCGGTCGAGCGGCTGACTTGCTGGCGGTAGCGCACCTGCACCATGCTCTTGCTGTAGTGGGATTCGATCGATCGGAGCTTCTCGGCGGTCTCGTCGGGAGCGACACGGGCAACACCGACGGTGGCAACAAGCGCGGAAAGCGCTACACAGACAAACTCAGTTCTCATAGCTGGGCTCGATGAGGATCCAACGCCGCGAGTGGCGTCGCATAACGGTGAGAAGAACGGCATCGGTGCGCCCGTCGTCGAAGCTCCGATAGATTGAACGGAGCTCGGCGAGGTCTTCGATGGGCTCATCTTCGACGGCCACGATACGGTCCCCGGCAAAGAGCTGCCCGTGGAAGGCCACACCGTTGGGCTTCACGCCCGCGACCATGACGCCAAGATTGTCCGGCAAGCTGAACTCGCGCGCGAGCTCGCGGGTAATTCCGCGCGCGGTAAATCCCCAGCTTTCGAATTCCATCTCGTCCGATCTTGACGCGCCCCGCTCTTCCGTCGTGACGGTGAACTCGAGGACGTCGCCTCCTCGAGCGATCGCAACCGCGACTTCGGATCCGATGGGCGTGTCGGCGATTCTCTTGTAAATCAGAGGAAGCTCTTCGGTGAACTGTGCCGACATGCGCTCGCCTCGATAGGCCAGGAGCATGTCGCCGGCACGGATGCCGACACGCTCGGCAGGCGAGTCGGGATCGACGCTGCGGATCACGACGCCGGGTACGGACTCTGCTTCGAAATATTGCGCGAGCTCCTCGCGCGGTTGAAAGGTCAGACCGAGCCAACTGCGGTCTACGTGGCCCGTCTCGATGAGCTGTGCGGCGACTTCTTTGACGATGTTTATCGGGATCGCGAAGCCAATGCTCGACGCGCCAAAAGCCCCCCTCGCGTTGACGCCGACGACCTCCCCCTTCAAGTTCACGAGCGGGCCGCCGCTATTACCGGGATTGATGGCCGCATCCGTCTGGATCCAAGTGTTGAACGATCCGGTCTTCTCCCCAGTGAGAAGCTTGAAGGAATCCGATAAATAACGGTCCTTGCTGCTGACGACGCCGAAGGAAAGCGAGCGCTGCAATGCGAGCGGACTTCCGAGCGCCATCACATATTGGCCGACGGATAGCTCATCCGAATCCCCGAGCGCCACATGCGCCGGCATGGTCTGACCTTCGGCGAGCTCGAGTCTCAAGACGGCAATATCGGTCAGCGGATCTTCGCCTATGAGAACGCCGGGAACACGTTGTTTGTTGCTCAACGTAATGATGAGACGCTTCGCCTTACCTGCTACGTGGTAGTTCGTAATGACGTGGCCATCCGCGTCGAAGATGAAGCCGCTTCCAACGCCCGTCGAGCTCCGGCGCTCTCCCGAGGAGTAGACATCGGTAATGGGTTGCACATTGACGAGGGCCGGCGTGACTTTATCCCGCGCGTCGAGAATTTGTTGCTGGAGCGTTTGGGCCGAACCGTCAACTGCAACGAGCGTCACGAGGATAAAGCCAAAGACCCACGCTACCGTGTCCTTGAGCGGCAAACGAGAACCACCTTTCTCCCGATAGTGTCCCATCGTAGCAAAACGACAAGGGCTACGCGCGCTTATCCCAAGGGTCGCAAAGTAGGAGCCGCCCCTCGAGCCGAAGCCCGAGGGGCGCTATGTGGCAGGTATTGCTTACGGCCTGGACTTTCGAGCGACCTCTAGACCCTCTCGGAGCCCTCACCTAGAAGCCGTTTCACTCATACAAAACATTTGACGAATGCGACCAGAAAAAGTTCCGTATGCTTTCCATTCACCCGATCCACGATGCAAGTTGCTTCGCGGCGAGAGAGCGCAGTAGACTAACCGCCCGCTCAACGCTCGCGAGCGCATGGGAGGTTCCTGCTAGGTGAAATCCATTGGATACGATAAGCCCCTTTTCGTGCAGCCTTTCGACCATCGGGGCAGTTTTACGAAAACGTTTTACGATTTCAAAGGAGCACCGCAAATCGATCCGAAGCAGGATCAATTCGTGCCGGTCTCCGGCGGGAAAACGCTCATCTATCGCGCCCTTCTGAGAGCGATTGAGATGGGGGTAGCGAAGGATCAAGTCGGAATCCTCGTCGACGCCCAATTCGGCAGCCACATCTTGAGTGACGCCATCTCGCGCGGTATCCCCGCGGCGGTCTGCGTCGAAAAGAGCGGTCAGTCCGTCTTCGATTTCGAATATGGCGCGCGTTGGGAAGATCACCTGCGCTACGTGTCGCCGAAAATCGTGAAGGTGCTCGTCCGCTACCACCCTGAAGACGATGCCTTGATGAACCGCGAGCAGCTGACGAGGCTCAAGCTTCTCTCGGACTACATCCACAACAACGACGACCACTATTACATGTTCGAGCTCCTCGTCCCGGCGACGTCCGACGACGATAAAGCCGCCGGCGACAGCTACGACTCCGAGATCCGTCCGAAGCACATGATCCAGGCGATCAAGGAGATTCAGGATTTCGGCATCGAGCCAGATATTTGGAAAATCGAAGGGCTCGACAAGCGCGAGCATGCCGAGGCCGTCTCCGCGCAAGTCCGCTCGAACGACGAGCGCTCCAAAGTCGGCTCAATCCTCTTGGGACGCGGCTCCAACAAAGAGAAAGTCCACGAGTGGCTGAAAGTCTCGGCTCCGGTGGACGGCTTCATCGGCTTCGCCGTCGGCCGCACCAACTTCAGCGAACCACTCAAGAGCTACCTGGACAACACGATGGAGGAGTCGGCCGCGATCGATGCCATCGCCCAAAACTACAAAGGCTGCGTAGACATCTGGCAAGCCGCAAAAGGCTGAGTAAGGAAGGGATCGAAGCACAGACCTGAGTGTAGAAAAAGCGGGCAGGGTTGGAGCCCCCAACCTGGATGCACAAAACCGAAGCCCGGGACCGTTACCGGAATCGACCCTCACACCCACTCCGACCCCACCTCGCACTGGCGCCGCCCGACTCACATGGCCGAGCGGCAAACCCAAGAATTCCTAGGTGGCAGTAGCGTGTTTGCGTTGTTCGCTATACGGGGTATCTATAGCAAGAGCTTTGCCAAACTCGAAAGGTGAGCGCACTAAGCCGAAAAGGCCTGTAAACGCTGCACACAAATAGTTTGCACGAGCCCTTGTGCCCGAAAGCGACCCGATTCGGGGCGCGTGGTCGAATGTTTACGTGGGCGAATCCCGTCAAAAACGCTTTCGAGGGCCTCGGCTAGAGGTGATTTTACCCTCACGTTTGGATGGCTGTCGTCGTCCATGTGCTAAGATCTTCTCAACTACTTTCGACAGCCACATATTAAGCATTAGAGCAGGAGCGACTGAGCTTCTGTCCCACCGCCATCATGCAAATCTCTGTCGACGACTCCGCTCACATGAGCTCACGCGAGCGGGCCTGCGACTGGGCGTTTCGCGTAGCCCTTCTTCTGCTCATCGTCGTTGCCCCTTGGCCTTTCGGCTCGGTGACCCCCGTCCCCGCAGCCGCTCTCGCGTCCGCACTCATTCTGCTCGGAGGCTCGTTTCTTTTAACCCGTCTTTATTTCGGCCGCGCTTATCGCATTCCGGGATGGCATTGGCTGGCAGCGGCCCTTGCTCTCGTAGCTCTCCAGCAACTGCCGCTACCCTCAAGCTTCAGCGAGACCATAACACCCGCGATCGCTCGCGATTACGAAGCAGCGAGAACGTTCACCGGCAGCGGTGCTTGGCATTCGATGTCTCTCGAGCCTTTTCAGACACGCTCCGGTTTTCTTCAGCTCGCGGGTTTTCTCGCCGCTTTCTGGCTTGCGAGCCAACTCTTTCGCGGAGGCGCCGAGAGACGGGTCCTCGTCTATACCGTGGCATTTCTAGGTGTGGCTCTCGCACTTTTTACCGTGTTCCAAAAAGCTCAGTGAAGCAGGCGATGGTCTTGACGCGCAACAACGTCATCACCGCCGAGGACCTGTTCTTCCACGTCCCCGTCTCCTCGAACAAATTTCAATCGTTCAAAGAAGCGAAGTGCAAGTTCGAGAAGGAGTACATCTCGCAAGTGCTCCGAATCTGTCAAGACAACATTTCTCAGGCGGCACGGCTCGCGAAGAAGGACCGCAAGGACTTCTACGACGTGATGAAGAAATACGGGATCCAGCCCGAGGCCTTTCGCAAGCAGCAATCGGGCTAGTCTAGTTTCTAGTCCAGCATTCAGCATTAAGCTGTCAGCGCAAGACGGCGCTCATACCGCCGCCGCGCTAGGACCTCGCTAGACAGAAACCTCGGCTTTCCTCTGTGTTCGAAGTACAACTTGGGGCCCTGCCCGATTGCCGCATGGCGCCCACTTTCGCCGCTAGGCTTGGAGTGATAAAATCTGAAGCTATCGTTGAGCCTCTGTGACCGTGTAACGCTCTTGGGGCTCGCGCTTTCTCTGGAGGAATAATGTCGAACGGGTACAATTTTGCCTTTGCTATTGGCGGGGCAGCCGGACAGGGTATTGCGACGCCCGGTAACATCCTCGCGCGCATATTCGTGCGCCGCGGGCTACATCTTTACGCATATAACGCGTATCAATCCATCATCCGCGGCGGGCACATCTTTCTGACGATCCGTGTCAACAAAGAGCTCGTCGAGACCCACGGCGACGATTTGCATCTCATCCTCGCGCTCAACCAGGACACGATGACCCGGCACGCGAAACACGTCGTCCCGGGCGGTGCCATCATTTACAACAGCGACAGCATCACTCCCGCCGAAGACCTGCAAGAGGCCATTCAGCTCTGTGGCTTGCCGATCAAAGAGCTGACGAATGACAGTCGGAATAAGCTCGTCCAGAACACCGTCTCGCTCGGCGTCATGCTCAATCTCATGGGCGTCGATTTCAGCGTTCTGGAAGAGGCGCTCACGCTCCAGTTCAAGCGCAAAGGTCAAGAAGTCGTGGACGAGAACGTGAACATGGCGCGCGCGGGCTACGCCTATGCGAAAGACAACTTCACCGCGTTTCCGGCAGCTCTTCCCGAGCAAGAAAAGCCTCTCGCTGTTTGGACAGGCAACGACGCTATCGGGATGGGCGGCGCCGCCGCTGGCGTGAAGTTCTACGTCGCCTACCCGATGAGCCCTGCGACCGGCGTTTTACACTGGATGGCCAAGAACGCGCGTGAGTGCGGCATCATGGTGCGACAGATCGAAGACGAGATCGGCGTCGCCAACGTTGCGCTCGGCGCGGGCCAAACGGGAGCGCGCACGATGTGCGCGACCTCGGGCGGCGGCTTCGCCCTCATGACGGAGGCGCTCGGCGCGGCGAGCATGATGGAGATCCCTGTCGTATTCGTCGACGTGCAACGCGCGGGCCCGTCTACGGGTGTTCCGACAAAGACCGAGCAAGGCGACCTCTGGCAAGTGCTCGGCGCCAGCCAGGGCGACTTCGAGCGGATCATCGTCGCGCCGAAAGACGCACTCGACGCTTTCGATACCGTCGTCGAGCTTTTCAACCTCGTCGACCACTACCAGTGCCCCGCGATCCTTCTCTCGGACCTGTTGATCTCGGAAGGCACTTTCAGCGTCGACCCGGAGGCGATCAACATGCAGCCTACTATCGACCGGGGCGAGTTGATCACCGAGGGTGGTCCTTCGAACGGCTACCAGCGCTACAAGATAACGGAGAGCGGCATCTCACCGCGCGCGATTCCAGGTGTCGCTGGCCATGCCTATGTCGCCCCAACGGACGAGCACGACGAGGACGGTATTCTCATCAGTGACGAGTTCACGAACCCGCACAAGCGCCGGGAGATGGTCGAAAAGCGCGCGCGCAAACTATCGACGTTTTTCGACAAGGTCCACGCGCCAGCGCTCGAAGGACCCGAGGATGCCGAGGTCACGCTTGTCGGCTTCGGCTCGACCGAAGGCGTTATCCGCGAAGCCCGCCAAAGTCTCGAAGAGAAGGGCGTCACGGTCAACCAGCTCGCGGTCAAATGGATCCTGCCGTTCCACGCGGAGGCCGTGTCTGGAATTTTGAAAAAGTCGAAAAAAACCCTCATCGTCGAGAACAACTACTCGGGCCAGTTTCACCGATTCCTTCGAAGTGAGACCGGCCTTTCAGTAGATGGGCATATCCGCAAATATGACGGTGAGCCCTTCCAACCTCATCACATCGTCGACGGCGTGATGGACCACCTGGGTGACAAGAAGGGCGTCACGGACGGCGTCTTCGTTCCCTTTCAAAAAATTCTCGTTTAGGAGACGGATATGGCTACGACAACGACTCTTCCTGAGCTCAAAGCAAAAGATTTCAAGGGCAAGGTCGAACCGGACTGGTGCCCGGGTTGCGGTGATTTCGGCCTGTTGAACTCGGTCCAAAAAGCGCTGGCCGAGCTCGGCAAAAAACCGCACGAAGTTGTGTGCGTCAGCGGCATCGGCTGCTCCTCCAACTTGCCGGGCTATCTCAGCACCTATGGAATGCACACGCTCCACGGTCGCGCTCTCGCGGTGGCGACCGGGGTAAAATTCGCCAACCATGAATTGACCGTCATCGCCGCCGGCGGCGACGGCGACGGCTATGGCATCGGCGGCAACCACTTCGCCCATACCGCGCGCCGCAACATCGACATCACCTACCTCGTCATGAACAACCAGATTTATGGGTTGACGACGGGTCAGGTCAGCCCTTCCAGCGAGACCGGCATGAAGACGAAATCGACGCCGTTCGGAAACTTGGAGCGGCCCGTCAACCCCGTGACGACGGCGATCATGAACGGCGCGACCTTCGTGGCGCGCGGGTTCTCGGGGCACGGCAAGCATCTCCTGTCCACGATCAAACAGGCGATCGAGCATAACGGCTTTTCACTCGTCGACGTGCTCAGCCCCTGCGTCACCTTCAACCACGACAACACCTACGACTTTTTCCGCCAGCGCATCAAGAAGCTGGAGGAAGAAGGACACGATCCGTCGGACTGGAAGAGCGCGTGCGAAAAAGCCATGGCTTGGGACGACGAGATCTTCACCGGTGTCTACTATCAAGACAAAAACGTCCCCACGCTCCACGACCAGGAGCCCGTGCTCGAGGCGGGCCCCATCGCGCACCAAACGCCGGGTCTGACCACAGAGCAAAGCGAGCGCATCATCAAGAGGATGATGTAAGGACTCCTTCCGCTTTGGCGCAATCTGCGCTCGTCGCGGGTGGCGCTTTTTTGTTTCGAAAAGCAAGGGGATGTGGGGATAAGAAAGCTAGTCTGATCTGCTTTTTTCGCCGCCTCCGGTGACTTGACCCGCGCTCTCTGAGTCGATACCATGAATGCGCTTCCCCTCCCCACACATTGGTGCAAGGAAGGTCGGTGCGTAGTTGATGTGCCCGATTTTTGTTTGGGCGAAGGAGCCGGAGTGGCTCTCCGAACGACGCTACCCTGAGTTCTATCGGGACTTCTCCATCGATCGCATCGACGAGCTTCCGAAAACGCTGGGCGTTCTCGTCGTCGATGATGCTGTCTATTCCGAGCACAGAAACGAGATCAAAGCCTGGGTAAGACGTTTCGGAGCCGTCTCGCCACCCATCCTGACCGAGACAGCCGAGGACGAGCACGTAGCAGACGTCATTGGGGCCGCGAGCGAAAAAGAGCTTCGGCGCAAGCTCCGAAATGCGACGCGCGATCTAAAAGCCCGGCTCGAGCTAGATGCTTCCGAAAAGGCGGCGGAGAAGACTCGCGCCCAGCTCGAAGAGCTCCACGCGATCGGCATCGCGCTCTCCGCGGAGCGGGATCATGAACGTCTATTGAACCTCATCCTCAGCAAAGCGCGGGTGATCACGAGCGCCGATGCCGGCACCTTGTTCCTCGTCGCTGGCATCGACGAGACGTTAGCCCATCCCGATGGACGTGAGGATCACGTCCGGGCCCGTTGGTTGAAATTTCGTCTCGCGCAAAACCACTCCCGCGAAGTTCGCTTCGAAGAGAGTTTCTTAGCGATCAACTCGGACAGCATCGCGGGCTACGTGGCCGAGAGGGGGGAGACGCTGAATCTCGCTGATGCCTACGCGCCGCCGGCCGACAAGCCTTTCGTCACCAATCGGAGCTTCGACGAGACCACTGGTTATCGCACCGTTTCGATGCTCGTGGTCCCGATGCAGAATCAAGAAGGTGAATGCATCGGTGTGCTTCAGCTGCTCAACAAAAAGAGGACCCCAGACGCTGTGCTCGAGACCCGGGAGAGCATCGCGCGCGAAGTGCTCCCGTTCGATGGGGATGACGAGCGCCTCGTGCGCTCGCTCGCGAGCCAAGCCGCGGTTTCCGTGGAGAACAACGATCTCTACCGGCAACGCGAACATCTTTTCGAACGCTTCGTGCTCGCCGCAGTGAAGGCGATCGAGAGTCGCGACCAGACCACGGAGGGACACTCCCATCGCGTCGCGCGCATGACGAAAGAGCTCGCCATCATCACGACACGGGCGGAGACGGGGCCCTATTCGGCGTTTCAGATGAGCGAAGAGCAGGTCCGCGAGCTCAACTATGCCGCGCTCCTGCACGATTTCGGAAAAGTTGGGGTCAACGAAAAAGTCCTGCGAAAAGGAAAGAAGCTGTATCACGGCCAGCTAGCCGGGCTACGCCAGCGATTCAAGACGATCAAACGGACCTACGAAGCTCAATATCTTCGAAAAATGCTCGACCGTCTTCTTCGTGAAGACGCCACCCCCGAGCAGGTCCTCCAAATGAAGGAAGAGCTCGCACGAAGGCTCGCGGAGGTGGACGCCGCCCGTGAAACCGTCGAAACCGCCAACGAGCCGAGCGTCTTGGAATCCTACGCGTTCACGGAGCTCGAGAAGATTGCGCGGCTGACCTACGAAGATGAGGACGGAAGTGAGCGTACCTATCTCGCCCCGGAGGAGCTCACCGCGTTGAGCCTTCCTCGAGGCACGTTGACGAGCGAAGAGCGCAAAGAGATAGAGTCGCACGTCAAGCATACCTATGAGTTTCTCTCCACCATTCCATGGACGCGCGACCTGCGCGCGATCCCTCTTCTGGCACGAAGCCATCACGAGAAGCTCGATGGGAGCGGCTATCCCTACAGCTTCGAGGCGGCCGAGATTCCGCCGCAGACGCGGATGATGACGATCTCCGATATTTACGACGCGCTTACCGCCAAAGACCGCCCCTACAAGCCCGCGGTCAAGACCGAGCTCGCCATCGGCATCCTGGAATCGGAGGCGGACGCGGGCAAGCTCGACCGAGACCTTCTCGATCTATTCATCGAAGCCCGCGTCTTTCAGCACGGGATCGTCAACTGATCCCAGTCCATTTCTCCATTGGACTGCATGTATGCAATCATTGGACCCCACTTGACAGAAGAACCTTCCGTTGCTAAAACCATTGGCATGGTCCAATGGTGGAAGGCGATAGAGCTCGACCGGGCTTCGAAGAAGCCACTCTACCAGCAGCTCCAGGCGCTCATCCGAAGCCGGATCGAAGACGGTGGGCTTTCCGAAAGCACCAAGCTTCCCGCGAGCCGTGACCTGGCCGCCCAGCTAGGCATCAACCGAAATACGGTCACGAACGCCTATGAAGAGCTCACGAAAACCGGCCACGTGCGCTCGCATGTAGGTCAAGGGACCTTCGTGAGCGGAAGCGCCTCGAGCGTGCCTTCCCCGCTCCGCTGGTCGTTCTCCAAGGCCGCTCAAGGCGCCCGGGCGCGTGTGCGCTCACCATCGGAGGCCACGAGCCATCCCGACCCGATCGACTTCAGTGCTCTCGTGCCCGATGAAGGGCTCTTCCCCGTGGACCCCTTCCGCGTCGTCCTCGACGCCGTGCTCGAGCGTGAAGGGAAGAAGCTTTTGCAATACGGGCCGGCCGCGGGACACCCGCCGCTGCGCCGCTACATTGCCGAGCGGCTCAACAAGCGGGGGGTTCGGACCACGACGGAGAACGTTCTCATTGTCAACGGCTCTCAGCAAGCGCTCGACTTGATCTGTCGCAGCTTGCTCGATCCCGGGGATCCGGTCGTCGTAGAGAGCCCGACCTACACGATCATCTTGCCGCTGCTCGCGCAGTACCAGGCACAAATCGATGAGGTCGCGATGACGCCGCGCGGCATGGATCTCGACGCTCTCGAAGCGCAGCTGACACACTCGCGGCCCAAGCTTCTTTTCACGATGCCGACGTTCCACAACCCGACCGGAATCACCATGGATCTCGCATCGCGAAGACGCCTGGTGGATCTCGGCGCGCGATTCCGAATCCCCATCGTCGAGGACGACTTCGACTCCGAACTGCGCTTCAAAGGCGAGCCCGTGCCACCTTTGAAAGCGCTCGACGAGCAAGGCTGCGTGGCTCATATCGGAACCTTTTCGAAAGGACTTTTCCCTGGCCTCCGGCTCGGGTGGATCGTGGCCCCTCGCGACGTCGTGGTAACGCTCGGCCGCAGCAAGCTCATCTCGGACTACCACACGAGCCTGCTTCTTCAAGCTGCCGTGCTCGAATTTTGTGAGCGCGGACATTACAGCCAGCATTTGAGCAAGCTCGCGGTCATCTATCGGCAGAAGAGCCGCACGCTCATTGGCGCACTCGAACGCTATTTTCCGAAAGGTGTGAGCTGGACGGAGCCCGAAGGCGGCTTTGCGTTTTGGGTCACGCTCCCGGAAAACGTCTCGGCCGAAGCGGTCCTAGCCGAGAGCTCCGTCGACGGCGTGATCTTCACGCCTGGCTCGAACTTCTTTGCGCGCGGTCAAGGACAACGTTTCCTGCGACTCTCGATTTCCAGAGTTCCTCTGGAGCATATCGAGCCGGGCATCAAGAAGCTCGGCGCGGCCCTCGAGCGGGTGCTCGACCGCGAAATGGACGAAGAGACTTCTGGATCGGGCCCGAAAGAGCAAGAGCCTGCTCTGCATATTTGAAATGCCTAAAATTCATGGGAGTAACAAAATGACTGAAACGAGTCTCAAGCTCAAGACCGGCCTCGCCGACATGCTCAAAGGTGGCGCCATCATGGATGTGACCAACGCCGAGCAGGCGAAGATCGCGGAAGATGCAGGCGCCGTCTCAGTGATGGCGCTCGAGCGCGTGCCCGCCGATATTCGACGTGACGGCGGCGTCGCGCGGATGTCCGCCATCGACATGATCGACGGGATCATCGAGACGGTGAGCATCCCGATCATGGCCAAGGTGCGTATCGGACACTTCGTGGAAGCGCAGCTCCTGCAGGCGATGGGCGTCGACTTCATCGACGAGAGCGAAGTGTTGACGCCGGCGGATGAAGCGAACCACATCGACAAAAATGCTTTCGATGTTCCTTTCGTCTGCGGCTGCCGGGATCTGGGCGAAGCGCTCCGCCGGATCGGCGAAGGCGCCGCTCTGATTCGCACAAAAGGGGAAGCCGGCTCGGGGAACATCGTCGAAGCCGTCCGACATTTGCGCTCAGTTTTTGGCCACATGCGCAAGCTCACCGTCATGACGCCGGACGAGCTCATGGCGGAAGCGAAGCGCCTCGGCGCTCCTTACGAGCTCGTGAAAATCATCGCCCGAGACGGGAAGCTCCCGGTGCCGAACTTCGCCGCCGGCGGTATCTCGACGCCGGCCGACGCCGCGCTTTGCATGCAGCTCGGCGCCGAAACGGTTTTCGTCGGATCCGGAATCTTCAAGTCCGAGGACCCAGCCAAGCGCGCCGTAGCCATCGTAAAAGCCGTAACGCATTATCAAGATCCCAAAATGCTCGTCGAAATATCCCGTGGTCTCGGCGAGCCAATGCCAGGCCTAGACGTCGCAGCCATGGACGAAAAGGACTTACTCCAAACCCGCGGCTGGTAGCCAGGTGAATCCTGAATCCTGAATGCTGAATATCGTAGATGCCGCGATGAGCGGCGCTGAAATAGGCGTGTTGGCGCTTCAAGGGGATTACGTGGAGCACCAGCGCATGCTCGAGCGGCTCTGTCGGACTTCGCGACAGATCCGGAAAGCTTCGGAGCTCGAAGGCCTCCGTGCTCTCATCCTTCCTGGGGGTGAGAGCACGACGATGGTCAAGTTCATGGAAGAGGAAGACCTGATGCAGCCTCTCCGGGATTTCTACACATCCGGAGGGGCGCTTTACGGAACCTGTGCCGGCACGATTCTCATGGCGCGCGCCATCTCCGCGCCGAGCCAAGCGTCTCTCGGCCTCATGGATATCGACGTCGAGCGCAACGGCTATGGGCGTCAAATCGACAGTCACGAGAGCCCCGGAGCCTGCCGCGAGCTTGGCGAAGAGCCGCTGCCGATGGTCTTCATCCGGGCCCCGATCATCTCGCGTACGGGCCCGGAGGTCCGCGTGCTCGTCGAGCACCGGGACCAGCCGGTGCTCGTACGTCAGGGACGATTGCTCGCAAGCACGTTTCACCCCGAGCTTTCAAACGATCTGCGGGTGCATCGGTATTTTCTGGATCAGGTCGCCTGACGACCCCATTGGCAGCACGCTATCCTCCCGGCACGATTCAATTTCTTGGCCCGCTCTTGTGTAAAGCTCTTGCCACCCCTGTAAAGGACCTGGATCGAGACCGCCGGCAGAATGCCCTTTTTCTTTTAGATAGTCGACGTTACTGTTCTCTTCGTTTGGCACCAAACTTGCGTTCAGATAAGCAATGTTCCAAGACGACAAACCGGACCGTTCCACCCTCGCACACCGTCCGATTTCGGACGCCGGCAAGACGGAACCAACCGAGCCCGCCCTTCGTCTAAAGATCGATAGATCCCAGTGGGTGAAGTGATCCAGATATATCTGAAGAATCGATCCTCGTTATCGGCGAAAACCAAGCGTCGTCGGAGGCCGCATCGGCGTTGGCCTCCGAATACTGGGCCGTCGAGATCGTCGACGACTTGTCCAGAGCCGAATCCGAGCTGACCAAACAGAAGCACCAGATCATCATCCTCGACACCGCTTCCGTTAGCGAACCGCCGTGGCGGGTTATGGAGATTCTTCGAGAAGGCGCGGCGCATGCCGCGATCTTGCTCCTCGTCACTCCCGATACGCCGTGGTCCTCGTTCTCGAGCTACCGCCAGCGTCCCGCCGGCCTCATCTTGAAACCTCTCGACCGGACCGCGCTTTTGATGGCTGTCGACTCAGCCCTTGTCTATCGAAAGCTCCTCGAGGAAAACCGCACGCTCAAACGCCAGCTAGGAAGCACTGTCAGCCTCGGCGACTGGGTCGGGTGCACGCCCGAGTTCCAGGAAGTCCGCAGATCGATTGCCACCGCGGCGCTCGCCACAGGCACGGTGCTCCTCGCCGGGGAGGACGGTACCGGCCGAAGACTGGCCGCCGAGCTTCTTCATCGCCACGGCCGTAATCCGGGCTCCACGTTTCTGCCGATGGATCTAGAAAGCCTTCCCAAAGGCGAGCTTCGCCGGCTCCTGAATGAAGTCCGGGAAGCCGCGGATACGGGTCGAGGCTCTTACGTGCACGGCGCCCGGCCAGGCACCCTCTACCTCGCCGAGCTAACAGCGCTCGTTCCCGAAGACCAGGCTGCTCTCAAAGAGTTTCTAGGCGAGACCGTGCCATTCCGACTCATGGCGGTCCGCCGACCCGGCGCTGCTACCGAAGCTCGGCCAGCGACGTTTCGACCCCGAAACCTTCGACGCCGCGTCCAAAATCACGATCGAGATTCCCGCTCTTCGGGAGAGACGCGGCGACATCCCCGTTCTCATCGATCATTTTCTCAAACGATTTTGCGAGCGGCTCGAGCTCAAACCCCTAGGGATCCCGTCTTCTGCTCATCGACAATTACTCGAACTACGACTGGCCCGGCAATGTCGCGGAGCTTTCCATGATGATCGAAAGGGCCGTTTCCATCGCCTCCGCAGCCAAGTTCGATGGCACCACGCTGCGCGAGCACTTCTGCGCGCCTCCGTCCTTGACCGTTCCGGGGCCGAGTCGGCTGAAAAACGTTTCACTCCGCGATCTCATCGCCGACATCGAAAAGCGTATCATCGTGCAGACCCTTGAGCGGGTCGATGGCAGCCAGAAAAAAGCTGCCGAGGAGCTACGCCTGAATCCGACGACCCTCCATGAAAAAATGAGCCGTTACAAGATCTTGCCCGAGCGAAGCCGCCAGCGAGCCTGAGCCCACGGCTCTCTCACTTTTTTTCTCCACCATTGACAAGTCACGCTTTACGCGATTAGACTATCGATCCACTCAAGGGTCCCCCTTGTTGGCTGAGTAAACGTACGCTTCTCGACAATTCATAGAATAGACTGCGCGATGGACGAGAGAAGCAGATGAACAGAAATCGCGCAGGAGGTGAGTAAGTGAAAAGATCTTGGATGGCCTCCCTGGGATTGCTCCTAATCGCCCTCACGCTCGTCTTGGGACTGGCCGGGTGTGGAAAAGAACCACCACCACCACCACCACCACCGCCGCCACCACCGGAGGAGCCACCACCACCGCCGCCACCACCACCACCGCCGCCGCCGCCGCCACCGCCGGAGCCGACGGATGCGGAGCTTTTTCAGCGGGCGTCGGTCACAGAGCTGCAGCGCAACCTCAGTGATGTTTATTTCGACTACGACCAGTCGGATTTGAGGGACGATGCACGTGAATCGTTGTCGAAGAACGCGGATTGGCTCAAGCTCAGCTACAACACCGCTGTCATCGAAGTGGAAGGGCATTGCGACAATCGCGGGACCGACGGGTACAACCTGGCCCTCGGCGAAAGACGTGCTCGCGCCACCGTGAATTACTTGCAGTCGCTCGGTATCCCCGCCAATCGGCTCAAGATGGTGAGCTATGGCGAGGAGCGGCCGCAATGCACCGACGAGACCGAAAGCTGCTGGCAGCGTAATCGCCGCGGGCACATTCGGATCGACGCCAAATAAGTCTGAAAAGTCCCGTGACGCTTGGCGTCACGGGACTTTTCACGCGGCGTTCAGCGGTCAGGTCTCTTTCTTGAGGCGCTCCCTTAGGTCGCTGGCCGTTGCGCGGTGTTTGAAGGCTTTGCTTCCGTTGATGAACAGCACCGGGATGTTTTCACCGTATCTCTTTGCCAGGGCCGGGTCTTCTGAAATGTCGATCTCTCTCAGATCGATGTTTAGCCCCGTCGTGGCTTCTTTCAGGGCTTGTTTCATCTCGTCGCAGAGGTGGCAGTCGGGGCGCGTCAGGAGCTCGATCTCTATCGGGAGGGCACTCATGCGCTTTCCAGCTCGGCTCGGATCTTTTGGGCCGCATCGCGCGGATCCTTGTGCTTCGTGATCGCGCGGCCCACCACGATGTAGCGGGCGCCGTCGCGGGCGACTTCGGCAGGGGTTGCGACACGTTTTTGGTCGTGGCTCACAGCAGCCCAAGCGGGGCGGACGCCCGGGACGAGCACATCGAGCTGACCGTTGGTCGCTTCGCGCACGGCTCGGATCTCTAGAGGCGAAGCCACCACGCCATCGAGGCCAGACTCCGCCGCAAGCCGCGCGAGGCGCACGACCTGTTCCTCGCTCGAGCTAGCGATACCCACTTCGCGCAAATCATCGTCAGCGAGGTGCGTCAATACGGTGACACCGAACACACGAGGCCTGGCCATGCCGGCCATACCCGCCTTGTTAGACGCCGCGCCCTCTCGAGTGGCCGCAGACGCCGCCTCCATCATCGCGCGGCCTCCCGCCGCGTGCACGTCGACGATAGACACGCCTGCACGCGCCGCAACAGCGACCGCTCCCGCCACCGTGTTCGGGATATCGTGGAACTTCAAATCGAGAAAAACCCGGCTAGCCGTCAGCTCTTCGAGAATACACGGGCCAACCGCGGTGAAGAGCTCTTTACCGACCTTGAATAAATCCACCACGTCGGACAGCTCGTCGCGAAGTCTCAAGGCCTTGTCGAGCGTGTCGACATCGACCGCGACGATGAGCTCCGTCGTCATGAAAGGACACCGCCTGTCAGCGCCGAAATCGATTCGACGTCGTGGCGCTCGCAATAGGCCTCGAGCCCGTCCAGCGTGCGCCTCCACACGGATGGGTCTACAAAGCTCATGGTGCCGATCTGCACCGCCGAAGCACCCGCAAGGATGAACTCGAGCGCGTCTTCGTGAGAGGTGATCCCCCCGATCCCGACAATGGGGATATTCACGGCTTTCGCTGCCTGGTAGACCATTCGCACCGCAATGGGACGGATGGCAGGACCGGATAGTCCACCCACGATGTTCGCTAGCCGGGGACGACGGCTCTCGACATCGATCGCCATGGCCGGCATCGTATTGATGAGGGAGATCGCGTCGGCGCCGGCCGCTTCGACGCTCCGCGCCACCACCGCGATGTCGGTAACGTTGGGGCTGAGCTTTGGGATGATTGGAAGCTTGGTCTGTGCTCGAACCGCCTCGGTCACCTTTGCCGCCATCCGCGGATCGCAACCGAAGAGAATCCCTCCCTCCTCGACGTTGGGGCAAGAGATGTTCAACTCGATAGCATGAACGCCCTCGACGCTGTCAAGGATATGCGCGAGCTCTTGATATTCCTCCACGGTACTGCCGCAAATATTGACGAGGACGGTCGTCCCGAGCTCACGAAGCCGCGGCATTTTTTCGTCGATGAATCGCCGGATACCCACTTCTTGGAGGCCGATGGCGTTCAACATCCCCGAAGGCGTTTCCCAGATCCGGGGCGGCGGGCAGCCTTCGCGCGGCTCGAGGTAGAGACCTTTTACCGCGATGCCTCCAATAGCTTCGTAGTCAGAAACTTCGAGATACTCCGTCCCGTAGCCGAAAGTGCCGCTCGCGGCGATGAGCGGCGTGCGGAAGCGGAGGCGGGCAAACGACACGCTCAGGTCGGGCTTCATAGCGGGTGCGGGTCGCGATCCCATGCGATGACGCTGGCATCGAAGACGGGGCCTTCAGTGCAGGAACGCACATACTCGCTCGTATAGACGACACAGCCGAGACAGCACCCCATACCGCACCCCATGCGCCGCTCGAGCGAAACCTCGTGGGGGACGCCTTTGGCCTCGGCAAGCTCGGCTACTTTCAACAACATGGGCGTCGGTCCGCAGGAATAGAGCTGCGTCTCGGCATCGAGAGCCTCGTCGAGCAGCGCTGTGACGCGGCCCCTCGTGCCCACGCTGCCATCCTCGGTCGTACAGCGGACATCCATTCCGAGCGCCTCGAACACTTCGCGCAAATACAGGTCGTGCGCGGTCCGGCCTCCGAGAAGAACGACAGCCACCTTTCCAACCGAGCTCAACGCGCGGCAAAAGGCGACGAAGGGAGCGATACCGACGCCGCCCGCGACAACGACAGGCCGTTTACCGTCGGGCGGCATCGTGAAAGTGGAGCCTAGGGGTCCTAGACAATCGGCCTCGTCGCCCGGGACCAGCCGCGTCAGAGCGCGCGTCCCGCGTCCCACATCTTTCACGAGCAGACTGAACCGCCCGGCTGCAACGTCGGTGTCGCAAAACGAATAAGGGCGGCGGAGCAATAAGCCGTCGTCGCCGGGCAGGCGCAGCATCGTGAACTGCCCCGGTCGGAGCTCGTTCGCAAGAAAGTCGGATTCGAACTCGAGAAGGCTGGCATCCGGCGAGAGGGCCCGCCGCTCCAAAAACTTAACCTTCACGTCCCGTCTCATCGGGGTGCGAGTATATCGCAGGCCGGTTCTCAAGCCGCGTAAACGATGTTGTGGATACGGCCGATCTTGCCGCGCTGCGTGAGGCGGTAGAAGCTCCGAAGCTCTGGAAGCAGAGCGCTCAGACGATCGGGCGAGAGTGCCGCTTGAACGACGTGTCTGCAGTAGCGAGAGGCGAGGGACGCCGCGGCTTTGTAACGCTCGCGCGTCACCGGTTCGAGCTCGGGACGAATCTCGAAATCGCCAAAGAGGCGGTCGAGCAAATTACGGGTCACCCGGCCGTCATTCCGTGATGCTAGAAGAAGCATCCACGTGATGATGAACTTGTCCACTTCCGCTTGAAGCTCGAGCTCGAGTTGGGTCACACGCCTCTCGCGGGTCGCACTATAGTGCAGGTACGCGAAATGGCTGACTTCTTCGATCGCCGTCACGAGCAGCTCGAAACTTTCGGGACGGATCGGGGTCTTCAAATCGATTACCCTTAGCTGGTCGAGCGCCTCTTCCCCGATATAGACGCCGAGCTCGATCTCTTCACCGCTTTGCCCTTCACGCACCAGCACCGCCGCGCGCGCGGCATCCTGGCCTAGACCCACGCACATGTCCGAAGAAATGAGAAAGTCCTGGATATCGACTTCGAGCTCGAGACCGTAGACACGATCGATGTGTCGAAAAATAGATTCGATCATCGAGCTCTCCTCTCTACTCTCTCAATGCACCTGCTTGGCGGATCGGTCGAGAAGGATCCCCTCGCGCTCTAGAAGCTTTTTGCTTCGCTCGCTTCCCGATTCGAGCCAACGCCCGTAGAGGCGCAAAATCGAGGGAGCATCGGTGAGGGCACTTTCCTCACTGACCTCGTTCAAAACATCAACGAAGCGGCGAAACTTTTGGGAGAGCTCTACGAACACCGCCGCGGCATCGCGAGGACTGAGCCCGGCGGCGCGCCCGTAAGCAGTGCCTCCCATGCGCATATAGTAGTCGAGCTCGACACGGTGCCGCACGATGCTGTCGGCAAAAAAGCCGCAGACGAAGAGCGCTACATCACCGGTGAGCTTGAGTTTCGTGAAACGCTCGCGGCCGCGACTTCGCAAAGCCTCGCAATAAAGTTCGGCGAGCGTAGCTTCCGGACCGGCCTCACACCTTTCGATCGCGACAAAGTTTTGGAGGAGCTTCACGAGATAGAAGGAAGAGAGCTCGCTCGACCGAAAGTTTTGACGGGCCATCACTTTCTCGACGACCTCCTTGAAATATTCGACCGGAGTTTCCGAGTGCAGAAGCGTGTCCATGATGTTTCTCCTCTCGAGCGATGACTATTTTGCACGCAATTTGCGTGCCCAAAAAGCGCTCTCGGAGACGCGAGCAGAAGCTATTGAAAAGAAGGCAATTGGACCTGAATTACAGTTTCTCGGCGGTCGAAAGAGGTGACAAAAACTGTCCCAAATAGGGTCGCACGATTAAAAGTTGTCCACTAGCAGTCAAGGGAGAGGAGTGCTAGTGCTAGGACAGCTACTCCACGAAGGTGACCTTGTTGATGTCGGCAAGGGTCGTGATGCCGGCGAAGACTTTTTCGAGCGCTTGTGTGCGCAGCGGCGTCATGCCGCCTTGCTCGGCCGCATGTTTGAGCTCGGGGCTGCTGCGTCTTTCGAGAATCAGCTGACGTAGACGATCATCGAGACTCAGAAGCTCGCACACGGCCGTGCGTCCATAAAAACCCGTCCCGTGACACTTGTAACACCCGCGACCGACGAAGAACTCGCGATCCCGGCAGGCGCCTTCGAGTCCCGACAGGTCGAGCTCGGCTGAGCTCACGACGGCCGGCTCACGGCAGCCGTCGCAAATGCTGCGCACGAGACGCTGCGCCATGACGCAGTTCAGCGCGGACACGAAATTATAGGGCTCCACGCCCATATGCAAGAAACGGCCGATGACATCGAAGGCGTTGTTCGCGTGAACGGTCGTGAACATGAGGTGGCCTGTCAAAGCCGCTTGCACCGCGATCTGCGCGGTCTCGCCATCGCGCACCTCACCGACCATGATCGTGTCCGGATCGTGACGCAGCACCGATCTCAAGCCCCGAGCGAAAGTCAGCCCTTTCTTCTCGTTCACGGGAATTTGCGTGATGTTCGGCAGACGATACTCGACGGGATCTTCGATGGTGACAATCTTCGTTTCCGATGTAGCGATCTCGGAGAGCGCCGCGTAGAGCGTCGTCGTCTTGCCGCTTCCGGTCGGTCCGGTCACGAGCACCATGCCATAGGGCTCCTGGATGAACTTTCGAAATCGCTTCAGCTCCTGCTCGGGAAACCCGAGCAGCTCGAGCCGAAGCTCCGAGAACTGCTCGCTGATGGACTCCTTGTCCAAGATCCGAATGACGACGTCTTCGCCATAGATACTCGGCATGATCGAGACGCGGAAATCGATCGGGCGCGATCGAATCTTGAGCTTGAAGCGGCCGTCCTGGGGGACCCGTTTCTCGGCGACGTCGAGCTCCGCCATGACCTTGAGCCTCGAGACGATAGCCTTGTGGTGCTGACGGTCGACCGGGTCCATCGCGGGGTAGAGAACTCCGTCAATGCGATATTTCAGGAATACTTTCTCTTCTTTTGTCTCGACGTGAATGTCGCTTGCGCGGCGCTCGATACCATTGACCAAGAGAGAGTGGACGAGCTTGATGATGGGGCTCGATGTCTCGGACGTCGCAGCGAGCTCTTCGTGCTCGTTATCGTCTTCGGAGACGCGCTCGAGCTTGAGCTCCTCGGAAGCTTTGTCGAGCAAGAAGCTCGAGCTCCGGTTGCGCGCCAGGATCGCCTCGATCTGAAAGGCTGCCGCGACCTCGATCGTGAGCGGCCGGCCCAGCGTGAGCTCGAGCTCGTCGAGCTCTCGATAGCGTTCGGGCTCCGCCAACGCCACCACAACGCTTCCGTCTTCTTCTCGAAGCGGCACGATACGGTAACGGAGAATAGAGTTCATGGGAATCTGCTGCCACACGGAAAGGTTCTCACGAAACGCGGCGAGGTCGACGAATGTGAAGCCGAGCTCCTGCGCGAGACGCTTCGCTCTCGCGAGCTCTTCCTCATGTACCGCAGCCGCGCTTTCCTGCTCGAGCGCGCTTTCGGTCTCGCTCAACCGTCTTTTCCTTTCTTCCCGCATGTTGAACAATTCGACTTCATGCTAGACGTCCAGGCGACGTTATGTCAAACCGCGAACACCCGTAACCTTATGACTGCGCAACGCTTTAACACTCCCTCCCGCGAGACCCTTTCAAAAACGCGTATTCGGGGTTTCGTCGCTCTAGTTCGACGATCGAGACATGAATTTCCTGAAGAGCCTCCTTCCAGCGCCCGTCGTGGATCTCGGTCTCCTCCTCTGGTCGTCTTCGGCATCTACCTCGCCTTCAAGAAAGGGATCGAAAAGCTCAAAGAAAGCGGCCACTGGGACCGCTTTCTCGAAAAGCTTCCGGAGCCGAACAGCTCGAGCTTCGGCGCTTCGAGCGGGAGATCAAGCGATTCGAGAAAGCGGGCGACCTAGCTGGGGCGGCGCGCCTCTACGAAGAGGCGGAGTGGTACCCCGAGGCCATCAATATGTACGTCCAGGCGGAAGATTACGTTTCCGGCGCCACACTCCACGAGGAGCTCGAGCAGTGGGAGCGCGCGGCCGACATGTACTTCCAAGCAGAAGACTGGAAGCGCGCCGCGCAAATGCTGGTGAAAGTCGGCAAACATGCCGAGGCGGCCAAACACTTGGATCAGCACGGACAGAAGATCGCGCCGCCAAGCTCTACTTCGACGCGGGTCAATACGACAAAGCTGCTGTGCTCTACGAAGACGTCTCCTATTTCCCTCAAGCTGCCAAATGCTTCGAGAAGCTCGGGGAACATGTCAAAGCGGCCCACAACTACGAGCAACAGTGGTCCGCATCGACTTCCGCCGGAGGTGGGGGGCTCATCGCCGCCGGAGGCTCCGATCGAAAAGCCAGGGTCGCTCTTCATGCTGGCAAGCTCTACGAGCAAGGTGGCACGCCCGAGCGGGCGGCCGAGCTCTACAAGCGCGCCGGTCTCTCGCAGCAGGCAGCGGAGCTCGCCGCCAAGGAAGGTCGCTACCTCGATGCCGCGGAGCTGCTCCTCAAAGAAGAGAACCTGAAAGGCGCCGCCGAGATGTTCGAAGAAGGGGGCGACCGCGAACAGGCTGCGAAGCTCTATGACGAGCTCAAGGATTACGCGAAGGCCTCAGAGCTCTACGAAAAAAGCGGGCGCTTTTTCGAAGCAGGCAGGCTGGCAAAACAACACGGCGACGGCGAGCGCGCCATCCAGCTTCTGCAGCAGTTTGACGGAAACCACGATCACTATGACGACGCCACGCTCGTCCTAGCGCGCCTGTTCATCGAGAAGAAACTTCCAGCGCTCGCGGTGGACAAGCTCGAGCGGTTGCTAGGTGGCCAACAAATCAGCGGGAAGACCCTCGAGCACTTTTACTGGCTCGGACGCGCGTTCGAAGAGCTCGGGAAGACATCCGAGGCGATCGACAGGTTCCGGAAAGTGCTGACCGAGCGCTACGGCTACGAAGATGTGGAGCAGCGTATCGCCCGTTTGAGCGCCGGTAGCGCGGCACCTGAGGCGCCGACCCAAGCACTGCCTCCGGCACAACCCGCAGCTCCCGCAGCTCCCGCAGCTCCTGCAGCACCGGCGGCGGGGGAATAGGCGTCTCCGATTCAACTCGGTGAGCTTCTCGGAAAAGGGCTTCTCAGAACCACCCCAAAGGAGTCGATACCCGGAACCAGAGCCCCGTCATCATCAAGCTTCTAGCCAGGACCTGATCCAAAACCAGAGCATCCTGCAGCAGTTCATCGCGGAAGCCAAGCTCGCCCGAAACCTCGAACATCCGAGCCTCGTCCGCTTGCTCAGCCTCATCCAGGTTCAAGGTACGAAGGCCGCCGTCACCGAGTACGTGGAGGGATTCAGCTTGTCGGCGTTCCTCGAGCGCAATAAACGCGTTTCGGTCAAACAAGGGATGGATCTGCTTGCTACTCTCGCAGCAGCGGTAAGCTACGCGCATGAGAGAAAACTCCTTCATCGTGATTTGAAGCTCACGAACATCCTGATCGGCGCGGGCGGCAAGCTCAAGATCACCGGATTCGGCATGGGCGCGCTACGCGTAGCGCAGCTCGGAAGAGCCGATGGCTACCCGGCCCCCGAATTTCTGAGCGGCGCCGAGGTCGGCCCGCGCTCCGACATCTATTCGCTAGGCCCCGTCATCTTCCACGCGTTGACGGGTATCAACCCGGCAAGCGAGGAAGCCTCCGCTAACGGGGCACCGCCGCTCCGCCAGCTATGCCCCGACGCGTCGGCGACATTCGAGCAAGTTCTCGCGCGTTGCCTCTCGAACGACCCCGCGGACCGCTTCGCATCAGCTCAAGAAGTGATCGCCGCCCTCCAAGCCACTCCGGGCTAGTAGCTAGTGCTACGGCCAGACGATGTCTAAAAGAAAAGGAGAGGTGGGGATTGTGTGGAGAGGTGGGGATAAAAGAAGACTTTTTCTTATCCCCACCATCCCCTCCTATCCTCTTATCTCCTCGCTTTTAGTGACACTTATTTAGCGGCTCGATGAGGGCGGCGCTAAGCGGCCAGCTGTTATAGTCAGTCCGTGGCGACATGTTGGTCTTGCAACAAAGTCAGAGGAAAACGGGCCTGTCCCGCTCATGGTGGTGAGCTCATCTGCTCCAAATGCTGCGGCACAAAGCGGCAGGTGGAGATCCAATGTCCGAGCGACTGCACTTATCTGAAGGGCGCTGACGCAGGCTGGCAATCGGCGACCCGACAAAAAGAAGAGGCGCGCTTCATCGCCGGTTTCTTCCAGCTGAACGAAGCGCAGCTCCTTTTCGCCCTGTTTATCCACCATCTCATCTTATCGGCCGGCGCGAGATTCGCCTCCCTCTCGGATAAAGAGCTCGAGGATGTTCTCAGGACCGCACGAAAAACGCTCGAGACCCGCACGAAAGGCATCGTCTACAGTCATCACGCACAATGGCCCGGGCTCGAAAGACTCGCCGATTGGCTTGCCAAGCTTCTCTCAGAACGCGCCCAAATCAAGAGCGCTCCGGAAGCGTCGGACGCCGATGTCGTTCACGTGCTGCAAACGATCGAACGGGCCATCGAAGCACATGCCGCGCACGGGGCCAAACACGGCCTCTATCTCAAGCTCGCAGGGCAGGTATTCGCGTCGAGCCTCGAAGGGGCTCCGCCACTCGATTTCCCGAGCGGCGAGCTCGACGAGCCGCCCGGTGGCTTGATTGTGACGCCCTGAGCAGGCCAGGGCACGGCTCCGCAGCAAGCGCGATGTGGGACATACTAAAGCACATTTTTTCTTTTTGACTGCCTGAAGCGAGGCGGGCCTTGGTCGAGACCAGTCATCGTGAACGGGTAGTTCGGGCCAAACTCATTTACTCCGGCACGGCTGCCGGTGGCAAGACGACGAATCTGGTCGTCCTACACCGTCGAGCCAACCCGAAACGTCGCGGAGAAATGGTCTCGGTCAACTCGACCCAGGACCAAACGATTCTTCTCGATCTGCTCCCGATGAAGACGCCCGCTTTTCGCGGCTACGAGCTTCGATTTCCAGTCATCGCCGTTCCCGGACAGAGAATGTACGCGGCAAGCCGGAAGCTCCTTTTGAACGGCGCCGACGCCGTCATTTTTGTGGCCAACTCGGCCGCCGATCGATGGGAAGAAACAATTCACAGCCTGCGCGAGACGAACCAGAACCTGCTCGCCCATGGTCTCGACCCGACGACGATTCCTGTCATCTATCAATACAACAAGAGGGACCTTCCGGAGGTCACGCCGCTCGGGGCGATGGACCGTACGCTGAATGCGCGCAAAACGAAGAGCTTTCCGGCCGTCGCGATCCGAGAGGAAGGCGTTCTCGCTACTTTCGCCGGCGCTTTGGAGCTGACGATGGACGACATCACGACGCGCTTCAAGCTCGGGGCCAACCTGCGCAACGCCCGCTCCGTCGACAAGTGGACCGCCGAGTCGATGCGCGCCATGTTCGCTTGGCGGCCCAGTGATTCCGATGAGGTCGGCGATATCGCGGCGCCCGCGCCACCGACTTCTGAAGCACCCATCGAGCCACTGCCACGCGTCTCGGTCAAGGTTCCGGTCGCCCGTTCGGTAGAAGGCGTAACTTCGCCTTCCGCGGCGACACCCGCGAGCGACCCACAAGCCGCCGAGGCGCTCGTCGACAGCTATGCCCAGGCTGCGGCGGAGCTGACTTCCGCCCTCGAGGACATGCACGATCGGCGCGACCTCGTGGAAAAACAACTGACGGATGTCGACGCTCCGTCTCGAGCGTCCCAAGCGCTGCTCGAGGGCACGCCGCCCGATGAAATCTTGAGAGCGCTCGTCATGCAGCTCGTCGAAGCCTTCGGTGCGGTCAGCGGGCCCCTTTCCTTGATCCGCCATGACGGAGAGCTGCATGGCCTTCAGCACGAGCCGCTCATTTCGACGGTCGACGAGTCCCAACGGCCGCTCGGCATCGCACTCGCCGAAGATGCAACGTCGCTCGTGTTCATGATGGGAGATCCGGGTCCGCTCGCTCAGGTTTTGGAGCGAAGCGGTGGCAAGCTCACCGCGATCGTGGCGATCCCCGTCAGAACGTCCCAACAACAACGCGGGCTCTTGAGTTTCTATTTGCCTCCGGAGACGGCGCCTCCGCGCGGCAACGCCATCGATCATCTCGACAAGTTAGGCCGTGGGGTCGCCGTCGTTCTCGAGCTCGCCGGGGGAGGCTTGGCCAAAGAACGTCTCGCTCAAGCCGAGTGTTGCGCTCTCATTGGCCGACTCGCCGAACAAGCCATCGTAGAGATGGGGCCTCCTCTCGACCGGCTGTTCTCGACTTTGGGTCGGCTGCGAACGCAGCCGGACGGTCCGGATTGGCTCGGATCCGAGCTTCTAGGCATGGGAAAAGAGCTGTCCCGTACGAAACGTTTTCGCGACGCGGTCCCCGAGTTCATGGTCGGCCAGCCGCCAGCCATGGATCTCATATCGCTCGGTCCTGTATTCCGGAGCGTCCGCGCATGGACCGCGGATAGCCTCGAGCGTCACGCCGTGCGTTTCGAGACGACGGATTTGCACCGACGGATCGGGTTCGGGCCGACGCGTTCTTACTTCGCTCCGCGCTCTCGGCGCTCGTGGAGCGCGCCGAGCACGACTTGAGCGGGCATAATGGCGGCCTCATCCGCCTCTCCGCCCACATCGAAAAGGGCAAAGCCTATATCCAAGTCACCGATAACGTCGCGCGCGTCCGGCAATCGCGAGATGGCGGCGACGACTATGTCGCTTGGGCGCTCGACCGCAACGGGGCGAGCTGGCCTATGTCCTTCGTGAGCAATGTGGTCGAATATTTTCAAGGCGAGTGGTCCTCCGCCGCCACCGAGCAAGGCAACGAGCTCACGCTGATTCTGCCAGCGCAATAACCATCCCTTCCTCGACCTCTCGAGCCAGAAAAGCCGCGGCGCATCGGGCTCGATCCTTCGTCTCTAGGGGGTACCCTTGCTGCGACTCTGTCGCTGGCATAGCATGGGCCCGGCAATTCTTGGAAGGCCCTCATGAGTGATTCCTCTTTTCGACGTGTGCTCGGCTCGGTAGTTCCGTTTCGCGAGGGCGAGGCCGTTACCGGGATGCTCATGTTCATCTATTCCTTCCTGGTGATGACGGCTTACAACATCATCAAACCTTCCGCCGCTTCGACGTTCATTGCCGACGTCGGCGCGAGATACGTGCCCTATGCGTATCTCATTGCGGGAGTGTCGATAGGCTTCATCCTGCATTATTACGGCCGCGCCGTAGGTAGGATTCCGAAGCTCTGGGTATTGCCAGGCACTCAGCTCGTGCTGATTCCAGTCTTAATCGGTTTCTGGTTTCTCTTCCAGCTCGACCAGCCGTGGGTCATAGCGCCTATTACTCTCATTCCGCGTCTTCCTGCGATGGAAGAAGCCTGGACGGCGTCCAAGCTGCTCTCGGCGGCGTTTTTTCTCTTCGGGCGCCTCCTTCTCGGGATCTTCCTGATCAGCCAATTCTGGACATTGGCCAACGACATCTACGATCCGCGCCAAGCGAAGCGGGTCTTCGGCTTCATTGGGGCGGGCGCAACGGTCGGGGGCATGATGGGCTCCGGGCTCACAAGCAAGCTCGCGGTGCCCCTCGGCACCGTGAACCTCATCCTGCTCAGCGCCGGAATCCTCACAATCTGTTTTTTTCTCGTGCTCCAGATCCAGAAGCGATCGAAGATCGACGCCGACGCCTCGTTCGAAGTCAAGGCCACCGTAGGCGGCGGCGAGGCCATCGCGATGCTGCGCCAATCGAAACACTTGCAGCTCATCGCGCTCATCATCGGCTTTGGCGCGCTCGGTGCGACCACGCTCGACCAACAGCTGTATATGGTCTCGGAGGCCCAGGGCAACAATCTCGACGGCATTACCAGCTTTCTAGCGGGAATCACCTTCTACATCTCGCTGATCGGCCTCGTCATTCAGGTCTATATCACACCGCGTGTCTACAAGATCTTCGGAATTGGGTTCGCGTTGACCCTTCTGCCCGTAAGCCTCACCGCGACCGCGTTTCTCGTCATTTTCAACAAAGGGCTCTGGACTTCGGCCGTCGCTAAGGTCACCGATGGCTCGCTCCGCTACAGTATCGACAAGACGACCCGGGAGACGCTGTTTCTCCCTCTTCCGGCCGATATCAAGCTGAAAGCGAAGTCTTTCGTCGACGTGGTCGCGGACCGTTTCATCGGCAAAGGCGTCGGCTCGATCATCCTCCTCGTGGCGTTGAACGTCTTCGGCTTCGAGTGGTGGCAATTGAGCTACCTGAGTCTCGGCTATGCCGGCCTGTGGCTCATCCTAACGCGTCTCGCCAAACGAGAGTACCTAGCCGCGTTTCGCCGCAGCATCGAGACGTTGTCGCTCGAGCCCGAGAGGCTGACCCCTCAAGCGGGCGATCTGGCAACCGTGGAGACTCTAGTGGAAGAGCTCGGAAGTCCGGTTGCTCAGCGGGTGGTGCGCTCGATCGAGCTTCTCGAGGCTCTCGAGAAACGCAACTTGATAACACCGCTCCTGCTCCGACACGGCTCTGCTGAAGTACGCTCCCGCGCTCTCGACGCCATTCAAAAGGCGCGCCCCGAGCTCGTGAAGCGCTGGCTGCCTTCGGTCGAGCAATCTCTGAAAGACGAGGATCCCGGCGTGCGCGCCGCCGCCGTAGAGGTGTTGGCCTCCGTCCATAACCGCGATGCCCGTGAGATGATGCGGCCCTATCTCGAGGACAGCGACCCACGAATCGTCGCGACCGCCGCGGTCGCGCTCGCCGAGAGCGACGACGAGAACGACCGACGAATCGCGGAAGATACGATCGTGCGGCTTACATCTGACGGACGCGATTCGGCCGTCGCCGCTCGACGGGAAGCGGCGCGGGCCATCACCCGCACCACGGATCCACGTTTTCGACAGCTTCTCATCCCCCTCCTGAACGATCCGGATATCTCCGTAGCGCGTGAGGCCATAAGGAGCGCGCGCCTCTTGGACGATGCCGATTTGCTCTTCGTGCCGGCGCTCGTTTCACTCCTGGGAGACCGGCGCCTCAAGAACACGGCGCGCGACATCTTGGTGAGCTACGGCACGGAGGTGATCCCGACCCTTGCATTTTTTCTCAATGACGAGAATGAGGACCCGTGGGTGCGCCGCCACATTCCCGGGACCCTTGCCGCCATTCCCTCGGAAGCCTCGGTCGCCGAGCTCTCGGGATGCCTCGGGACGGAGGACGGCTTCATACGGTTTAAGGCCATCAAGGCGCTCGAGAGGATGCGGCGCGACAACCCCGAGCTCGTAATCGAGGCCGAGCTCATCGAAGCCCTCCTCGAGAAAGAGACGCGAAATTACTATCGTTACCTCGGTATCGACTATGACCTGTTCGAAAAAGGCGGCTTGTCCCGCGATTCGCTGCTGAGCCAGGCAGCGAAAGAAAAGCTGGAGCGCGGCATGGATCGCGTGTTCCGGCTTCTCAGCCTCTTATATGATTGGGGCGACATCCGAGCGGCGCGTTGGGCCATCGAGCGAGGCGCACCGCGTGATCGCGCAAGCGCCATCGAGTTTCTCGACAACACGTTGTCTGGCAACTTGCGCAAAACAATTCTCCCTTTGCTCGACGAGGCCCCGCTAGAGGAAAAAGTGCGCAAGGGCAATGTCCTTCTCAAAACCAGGGTCAGGGATGTCGAAGAAGCGCTGACGCGCCTCATCTACGACAAAGACGTCGTGATTGCCGCAACCGCCATCGATTTGGTGCGAGAGTTGAAGCTCTGGTCTCTCGCGGACGACCTCATGCAAGTTTTGGAATTTCGAGATGCGCGCGATTTTGCAGTGTTCGAAGCGGCGTCCGAAGCGCTCGCCGCTCATCGTTTGAGCGAGACCCCGCATGCAGTTTGAGCTCCTCGCACCCGTACCCGCTGTGACGCTAGCGCGCAAGCTGCGCGAGATTCCGCTTTTCCGATTCGCTTCCGTCGACGAGCTGTTCCGCGTTTCTACGATCGCGCGACAGGTGCGCTATGACGAACGTTCGAAAGTGCAGGAGCGCGGCGCCCAGGCCGCCTATATCCAGGTGCTGCTCGAGGGCGCCTTCGAAGTTACCAACGCGCAGCAACGTGCCGAAAGAGTGGACCCGCCCGCCATGCTCGGCTTTCGGGAAGTCGTCGCAGGAGTCACGCTCCAGACCGACGTTACGGCGGCGTCGGACTCGATCGCCCTCGTCATGGCAGCGGAAGATTTTCGCACGCTGCTATCGGCAAATATCGAGCTCGTACAGGGGCTGTTTCGCATGCTGCTCGAGGAGAAAAAGTCGGAGGACCCGCCGCCGAGCCAAACCCGAGTGTCGCAAGAGCTACAAGCACCGACCCCGGGAGGCGAGCTGAAATCCGTCGACAAAGTTCTGTACCTCCAGACCCTGCCGGTTTTCGAAGGGGCCCGCGCGGAAGAGCTCTACGAGCTCGCCGCCATTACCCGCGATGTCGTGCTCGAGCCCGACAAAGCACTCTTCGCGGAAGGCCATCCTTCCTCGATCTGGCTCGTGCTCGCTGGCGAGGTCACGCTCGAGTCTAGGGACGGTCAACAGAAGGGGACTGTGAGCACCGGAGATTGCATCGGCGTCCACGAGACCCTCGCGGGAGCGGACTGGTCCTGGCGGGCGCGGGCAACCTCCTCGGGCAGGGCTCTGCAGATCGAGCGCGATGCTCTTTTCGAGCTTCTTTCGAACCGCATGGATTTACTTCAAGGCATCTTCGGGGCGATCCTCCGTGACGCTGACACCGAGCATGAGAACCAAGACGTGTGAACCGGGCTATGAAACAAACCCTCTTGCACGCTTTCACTGTCACGCTTCTTCTCTCGACACAACTCGTGGCTCTAACGAGCGACGCGGAGTGGGAGAACGTCGAGCGCATCGTCGCGATCGGCGACATTCACGGAGGTTATGACAATCTCGTCTCCGTTCTTCAGAATGCCGAGCTCATCGATAACAGGCTTTCCTGGATTGGGGGCAAGGCCCACCTGGTGCAAAATGGCGACATCGTTGATCGCGGTCCGGAATCACGCAAGGCGATGGACCTCTTGATGAAGCTCGAGGACAAAGCCGAGGATGCCGGTGGACGCGTTCACGTTCTCATCGGCAATCACGAAATGATGAACGTCATCGGCATTCTCGAGCTCGTCTCCGACAAGGAATATGCGGCTTTCATGGATCGCGATTCGCGCAAAACGCGCGACAAGGCCTTCGATCGCTTCTACGATCAAATGCGGCGCGACGCAAAGGAAAACAAGGAGGACGTCGAGCCGATCGGCGAAGCGAGGAAGAAGTTCGAGGAAGACGTCCCACTCGGCTGGATCGAGCACCGGCGCGCTTTCGCCAAAGATGGCCGCTATGGCCGTTGGATCATGAAGCACAATACCGCGATCAAGATCAACAGCATCGTGTTCTCGCACGGCGACTGGAGCGAGGAATATTCAGAGCGCGACATCGACGACGTGAACAAGCAGGTGCGTCAGGAGCTAAAAGGCGAGATTCCCTTCGAGGGTGGCATCATTTTCGATGTGTTGTCCCCGTTGCAATATCGAGGCTTTGCCAATACGAAGTTGACGGTCGAGGCGCAGCAAACCAGGGAGCCGAGCATCGACCGCACTCTCGCTAATCTCGGTGCGAGCCGGATGGTGGTCGGCCACACGCTCACGCCGGGACGGATCGAGTCGCGCTTCGGGGGAAAACATATCAGCATCGATGTCGGCATGCTCAATCTCTATCGGGGCGGCCATCGCATCGCGCTCGAGATCGAGGGCAACGAGCTCCGGGCGATCCACGATGGCGGCACGATTCTCCTCCCCTTGAATCTCGACGAGAGCACGCTCGACGACTACGTGCGCGCTGTAGCGAAAGTCGACCCGACGAACGTCGACGTCCAGCTGAAGCTCGTCGATATGCTCGGTCAAACAGGCCGGAGCGACGCGAGTGCTCCGATCTTGGAAAGACTTCTCGAGCAAAACGCCGACCACGTTCCTCTTCGCTATCGCGATCTTCTTGGAATCCACTACCTCAACAAAGGCGACGAGGCGAAGGCCGAAGAGCAATTCCTGCTCTACATCGGTAGCCTCTCCCAAATGGTGGAGAGGAATCCGGCCAACGTCAACTTGGCCAACTTGCTCGCGCGTCTTTGCGTCGACAAAGGTCTCGAGCTCGATCTCGCCGAGGAAACGATTCGGGACGCGGTCGCGCGGACGCCCTCGGCCCTCAATTTCCAGCTAACTCTAGCTCGCGTGCATCTCGCCAAAAATGCCTATCGCGAGGCCTTGGCCGTTTTGGCGGCCTTTCCGGAAGCGAATAGCGTGGGCTACGACGTGCTCTACTTTACTGGGCTCGCCTATTTGGGTTTGGACGATCGCGCGAAAGCAAAGATCGCGTTCGAAGACGCGGTGGTTGCCGAGCCTTCGCGTGACGAAGCCAAAAGGGAACTTGAAAAACTAGAGGGGGCACCAGGGGCCCCGCCGGCCCTCGACAAAAATTGAGGCGTCGACCCGACGCCGCCACATCATAGTGTACGTGGCACGGCGGGCCGAGCGCTCGATGCTCTATTTCTTCGGCGGAACGACTGCGTCCTTGCAAGCCTTCGCGACGCGAAACTTGACGACGGTCTTCTTCGGGATCTGAATCTCCTCACCCGTTTGAGGATTGCGTCCCTTCCGCGCATTGCGGATGGACTTTACGAGCTTCCCGATACCGGGAAGGACGAACTGGCCTGTTTTTTTGGTCTCACTGACGGCCAGCGCAGCATAGGATTCGATCCATGTAGCCGCTTCCTTCTTCGGGACCTGCATGGTCTCGGCAAACCTGGCCACGATTTGAGTCTTCGTCATTGGTTTTGTCACCATTCCTCCAGTCTCCTTTTCGTTTAATGGGAGCTTCTAAGAGGAAGCATCCCGCGACAACGTACAGCGCGAGTCAAGCGATTACCTCGCTGGGCATCCGCCTTCCCTCGCGCCATGAAAGTTCCGTGTTGTAAAAGAAATCGACCGTTTTATCAATCGACAGCCATCTTAGTCCCGTTCTTTCCATTCCGCAAGCGAGAAACGCGAAAACCCCGCTAAAAACAGCACTTTTTTGCGTTTTTTCCACGACGTGACGCGATAATGCCCCATGGAGCACATCGTTCCACGCTTTCGCCACCGCAGATGAGCTCGCCACTTCAATCGAGCGAGCTCCGTGGCGCTCAGCTTCGCCGCCGGTCCTTGGACGAGCGCATTGAAAAGCAACTTGAACGTCGCTGGCGTTTGCGTCCGAAAATCGACTTGGCGTGTTTTACCGCCTTTGCGCCAACTCTCTTACTCTTGCTCACTGGACGCTAACGCCGACCGAGTAGCTGCTCCACGGTAAGCAATCTGCCATTGACGATCACGATTTCCGTCGTCCTCAAGTTCTTGATGTCTTCGGACGGATCGGCCGCGAGAAGCACGAGGTCGGCAATCTTGCCCTCTTCCACCGTCCCAATCTCGTCATCGGCGCCCAAGGCCTCGGCGGCCCGTCCGGTCGCGCTCCGTATCGCTTCGATAGGGCCGAGCCCCGCGTCGGAAAGCTGCTCGATCTCGAGGAGCAAGCTAAAACCATAAGGGATGATGGGCGAGTCGGTGCCGGCGATGATTCGCGCGCCGCGTTCTCCTAGGGCCTCAACAGTGCTGAAAATCGGCGCCATGGCCGCTGAGGAAGCATCCACGTCACCCGGAGGTGAGGCGCTAAGGAAACGGTTTCTAGACCACGGAGGGAACAGCGCGACGAATCGCGCGTCCTCGTCTAGAAGATTGGGCTCGCGCGCGCGTGCAAGGCTCCAACCACCATAGATCAGCACCGTCGGTGTGTAGTAAACGCCCGAACGCGCCACGAGCTCGATCACGTCGTCATAGCTCCGTCTCAGAGAGGTGAGCTTGGGCGAAAAGCCGCGCCTCGAGGTCCCGGCAACATGCTCGATGCCGTCGACACCATAGGCCACCGCTGGGTAGAGCTCATGCGAAGTCACATAGAATCCTTGACGGTGCGCTTCCTCGATCACAAGCTTCTGCAGTGGGTCGGGCAAACGGACATAGGTTTTGATCAAGTCATATTCAAGATCGAAGGCTCGCTGCATTTCTTGGGCAAGCTCCTCGACGTCACCGATGGCATGGGAACCCGTGTAGTAGATGCGGTCGCCGTCGATCGTACCTCCCGTGAAAAAGACCCGCGGTCCCACGCGCCGACTCGACAGGATGGACTCCCGTTCCTCGAGCACCCGGTAAGGGGAGTCGGCGGGCGTGCGCATTGAGGTGATCCCGTAAGCGAGCCAAACTTTGCCGTGGCGCGATCCCCAAGCGGGAAGGCTCAAATGCGTGTGCATTTCGATGAGACCGGGAATGAGCGTTCGGCCATTCCCCTCGACGGTCCGTAGATCCTCGCTGACGAACCGCCCAGTAGGGCCAATCCTCTCGATCCGATTCCCGTCGATGAGCACGTCCTGGTGCTCACGGGGAGGTGCTCCGGTGCCATCGATGATTTTGACGTCACGCAGCAATAGCTGGCCGCGTGCAGCGGGGATCTCATATTGCAGATCGAGCTCGATGCGCTGGGGCCGTCCTCCGTCGAGACCGACACGCTTCAGCCCCGTCGGCGTGACGAAGAGAATCCATTGGCTGTCAGAAGACCAGCTCGGAAAGTCGACAGCCTCCCCCGCGATTTGGCGCGGAGCGCCGCTCGGCGTGCCATCGGCGGACACGGCCAGGATCCACAATCCGCCATCCATGGCGAAAGCGAGCATCGTGCCATCCGGGCTCCAGACCGGCCCATCGGCGTCGCGAGCGCCGATGCTCCGATCGACCTCGTGGAGAATGCGCGACGCGTGCGTTCGCGTGTTGACAATGAGGATCCGGTTGTAACCTTCGCGAAAGCGGGTCGATAGCGGGACATGCACGCTCAGCGCGACGTGGATGCTATCGCTCGACCAGGTCGGCTGGCTCACGCCCCGGCGCGCCTCGGTCAGCACTTCGTTTGTGCCGGACTCGACGGACAGCACGTGCAGCCGGGCACGTTCGTCCACATAGGCGATGTGGGTTCCGTCGGGGGACCACGCGGGAGCAAGCTCGGCGCCAATATCCATCGTGAGACGCCGGCCAGTGTCTGAGCGCGGGCTATCGACATCTTTGACCCACAGATCCATCGTGCCGCCGCGATCGGAGCTGTAGACGATCGAGCGCGAGTCGGGCGACCAGAACGGATCGCTGTCGAGGTACTCGTCGCGAGTAAGAGCTATGGGCACCCCACCCGAAGGAGACACATTCCAGAGGTCTCCCAAAGCCGCGAATGCGATTTTCGAGCCATCCCGCGCAAGAACGGGACGCACGAGGCCTCGAACCTGGGCGGTCGTGCCATCCCCGATCTTGACTTTCCATCTTTCGTAGGAGGGGCGGTCGAGGGTTACCGGAACCTCGAACGGGACCGCGCTCAAAGCACTCCCGGGAGCGGCAAGGTCCTGCCGCCACAACTGGCCAGCGGCGGTGTAAACGAGCGCCGAAGCACTCGCCCATTCCACACGAAACGGGAATACGTCGTCCGGGCCGTCGAGATCCTCGACACCGCCGCTGCCATCACCATTAGTGGGCACGAGCACGAGGCGGCTCGAGATCGGAGCCGCCCCCATGGCATCGGCGCCCGCGACACCGATGTCGAGCACACGCAGCGCGATGCGGGTGCCGTCCGGGCTGTAGGCCGGAGACGCGATCGCCTGCTCGAAGGCGAGGAGCAGAACCGGTGACGGTGCGGGCCCCGCGGCACTCAGCTCGAGCTGATACAGGGCCATACGGCTCTCCGGCCGATCTGAAACGAAAACGAGCGCGTCGCCGTCAGGAGACCAAGCGGGCATATAGTCGCTCGCTCCGTCCGTCGTCAGCTGGGTGAGCTCGCGGTTCTCGAGCTCGAGAACCCAAATGTCATAATTACCCGAGCGGTCCGACGAGAACGCCACCCGCATCCCGTCCGGAGAGAAGACAGGTTCTCGATCGTCGAAGCGACTCGCCGTGAGAGCCGTGAGGTTCGCGCCATCGGCCCCACCGATGTCGATCACCCAGATGTCCCACGTCCCGTTGCGGAAAGATTGGAAGACGAGTCGCGTCCCGTCGCTCGAAAAATGAGGCAGGCGATCATCGCCGAGGCTGTCCGTCATCGCCGTGGCCCGTCCGCCCTCCGGGGGAAGACGCCAAAGCGTTCCCTGAAGGTCGAGGACGAAGCTTCCATCCGCGGGCGAGAGCGCGGCGGCGAAGTTGGTCCCTTCGCGCAAAACGAGATCGGTCTTCTCCGCCCACGCAGAGCCAGGCACGCCAAGTAAGAACGCCGCGAACCCGAGCGCTCGCATGCCGCGTGAGATCATCCCCACCTCCTACAAAAGAAAGCTACCACAGCGGAGGAAAGCTTGTAAGGCAGCATGACTCGCAACGCGGTTGCGATTGCACGAACAACACTTTAAGGTTCGACCATGGCTCGGCAAGTCTTCTTCATAATGGGGCTCGCTATCGTCACGGCCGATTGCTCCCGCGCTCAAGACCGCCCCCCAGGAACCAACCGGCTCTATCACGAAACGAGTCCCTACCTTCAGCTCCACGCACGAAACCCCGTGGATTGGTATCCCTGGGGAGAAGAAGCCATCGAGCTCGCCCGCGAGCTCGACCGGCCCATTTTCATCTCGATTGGCTACTCCACCTGCTACTGGTGTCATCGCATGGAGGAGGACGTTTTCGAGCACGACGCGATCGCGGCCTTGATGAACGCGCATTTCATCAATATCAAGGTGGACCGCGAAGAGAGACCGGACCTCGACGAGATCTACATGACCGCAACACAGCTGATCACGCAGCGTGGAGGCTGGCCAAACTCGCTCTTCCTCACACCCGACCTCGAGCCCTTCTTTGCGGGTACTTATTTCCCACCCGAAGACCGCGGGCAAAGGCTGGGCTTTCCAACCATCCTCAACAGAATCCACGATTTGTGGACGAACGACCGCGAGCGGCTCGAGACGAGCGCCAAGCGCATCGCCAGCGCGATGGAGGGCATGATCGCCTCTCGCGACGCGCCTTCGGCCGAGGTGCCGGCGGTGGACGGCGTGGCGCTCGCGGTGAACTCCCTTGTCCAAAGCTTCGACGAAGAGTGGGGCGGCTTCGGCCCCGCGCCAAAATTTCCCTCCCCCGCGAACTTGTTTCTCTTGCACGCGCGCGCCCTCGAGGGAGACAGCGATGCCCGGCGCATCCTCGTTGCCACGCTTCGCCACATGAGCCAGGGCGCGTTATACGACCACGTCGGCGGCGGATTCCATCGCTACGCGACGGACCGCATGTGGCGCGTGCCTCATTTCGAGAAGATGCTCTACGACAATGCGTTCCTCGCGGAGATCTTGATCGATACCGTGCGGCTGACCGCGGATGCAGAGCTCGCCCGTTTTGCCCGCGGAACGCTCGATTTTGTCCTCGAGCGCCTGACGAATGATGTCGGCGGCTTTCGATCCGCAATCGATGCTCAGACCGACGGCCATGAAGGCGCTTATTACGTCTGGGGCCGCGAGGAGCTCGAGTCCGTGTTAAACGAGGACGAGCTCGCCCTCCTCGGGCCGATCTTTGGCTTCGACGGGGAGCCCAATTTTGAAGAGACGCTTTATACGGTTTATTTAACCGCACCCATTCCGGAGCATGCAAAGCGCCTGGCTATCTCCCGCGAGACGCTCCTCGAGCGCATGGCGCCCGCGGTTGAAAAACTTCGGCGTGTGCGGCAAAAGAGAGAGTTCCCTCTCGTCGACGACAAGGTCCTCGCAGATTGGAACGGCATGATGGTGGCAGCGATGGCGAAAGGCGGCACGTTCTTCGGCGAGCCGCGCTACCGGAAGGCCGCCGAGAAAGCCGCCGCTTTTTTGCTCGAGGAGCTCAAGAGCAGCGCGGGCACGCTCCACCACGCATGGCGCAACGGCCAAAGCAAAGTCGATGCCTTTCTCGATGACTATGCGTTCCTGATGCGCGGCCTCGTAACACTCTATCGAGAAACCGGGAACGCGCGCTGGCTCGAGGCATCGGTGAAGCTCGCCAAGGAGCTCGAGGTGAGGCTGCGCGACCCCGACGGCGGCTATTTTCAAACCACCGAGAACCCGCTCAATCTGTTCCGATCGAAGGGCGCCATGGACGGCGCCATCCCATCCGGAAACGGCATGGCCGTGCAAGCCTTGTTCGATCTCGGCGAGCTGACGGGAAAGGCCGAGTACACGGCGCGCGCCGAAGCCGCGCTTCGCGCTTTTTCAGAGGAATACACGAAACACCCGGCCGCAACCAAGACGCTCGCTCTATCCATCGCGCGCTACCACCGCCGGGACGATCCCGCCTCGCTCGCGGACACGCTGGTGACGGCGCGTCTCGAAAAGACAGGCGACCAGTTCGAGGTGCATCTGCAAATCCGCGAGGGCTGGCACGTGAACGCCAACCCGGCATCCTCACCTTATCTGATCCCCACGGAAGTCCGGGGGGACGTGCGAAACGTCATCTATCCCGAGGGCGAGCTTCTCGAGCTCTCCTTCACCGACGACGCCATCGCGGTCTATAGCGGCACGGTCCAAATGAGCGGCGAGTCATCCGGCAACCAGGTCGTCCTCGTCTACCAGGCTTGTGACGACACGCGCTGTCTCTCGCCAGTGGAGAAGACGCTTCAGGCACAGCCGTGAGATCTTTTCTCCTACATGTCGGGCTCATTGGGCTCGGCGCGCTCGGCGCCAAAACCCTTCTCGCGTCAGATAAAGTCGGCGCGCTCGTCGAAGCCGAGCTCGCGAAAGACCCCATCGGCGGGATCAGTCTCGGTATCATCCAAGGGAGCGAGCTCGTTTACGAAGCCGCGTTCGGCTATGCGGACATGGAGAAAAAGATTAAGGCGACGCCGCAGCACGTCTATCGCATCGGCTCGATCACGAAACAGCTCACGGCGCTCGCGCTCTTGAAGATGTCCCTAGACGACACGGTGCGCCTGAGCGACCCGGTGGCGTCCCATGTTCCCGGAGTGAAGCGCGTCCGCGATCGTTATCCGGGAGCACCGCCCATCACACTGGTCCAGCTCGCGACGATGACGTCGGGGCTCGCGCGTGAGCCCGAAGATCTGCCGAGCTATCTCGTCGGGCCCGCCTCCGTGTGGGTCGACGTCGTCCTACGGGCGCTTCCCGCGGTGAAGTACGACTTCGCCCCTGATACACGCTACCAGTACTCGAATATCGGCTATGCGATTCTCGGCATCGCGCTCGAGAGAGCGTCGGGCCGCGACTACATGGCCTATGTGCGCGAGGAACTGCTCGTGCCTCTCGGGATGAAAGACAGCGACTTCGTGCCGAGGCCGCATTTCGAGGCGCGCGTAGCGATAGGCTATGCGCTTCGTGACGGCGAAATAGACGCCGAAACCCCGGCCCGAGAGCACGCGGGCCGCGGCTACAAGGTACCGAACGGCGCGCTCTACTCCACGGTGGCAGATCTTGCCCGCTTCATTTCTTTTCAGCTCGGACACGGACCCGCAGGCATCCTTCCGAGCGACGTTCTCAGCGACAATTTCAGCCGGGTGAGCTCAGCGGACGGCAATCTGAGCGCAGGCTACGGCATCGGCTTCCGCGTTATTCGTCGCGGCGAGCGACTCGTTTTCGGCCATGGCGGCTCCGTCGCTGGCTACCGCGCCGGGGCTTACTTCGATCGAGAAAGCGGGAGAGGTGTCGTCGTGTTGCGAAACGTCACCGGCGACGAGGTGGACGTGACCGAGCTCGCCATGCGCATCCTCGAGCTCGAGCCGTGAACTCGGATCGGACATCCCCGCCCGTCACCTCAGCCGGATTCGTCCTTCGGAAGCTTTCTGGAGCGACGGAGTACCCGGCGCGCCTCTTCGACATGTAGCGCCTCGACCATTTCGTCATCGAGCGTAGCCACGTTCTTCCCCTCGGCCATCGCTCGTCGCATGACCTCGATGATCCGACGCGCACGAGTCATCTCCTCGGCTGTCGGAGAGAAAACGCGATTGATGACCGGAACCTGACTCGGGTGGATGGCGCTCTTGCCGTCGAAGCCCATTTGGCGCGCGCGATGAGCGCTCGCTTCGAGCCCGCGAAGATCCTTGTACTCGAACCACGGTGTGTCGAACGCTTCGATACCGGCGGCCCGCGCGGCGTGCAGCACCTGGCCGCGCGCGAACAACAATTCCGACTCGTCAGGGAGCGGCCCGGCGCGCATATTCTTGCGATAATCCGCGGCACCAAAGAGAAGGCCGCCGACGTTGTGCATGCGTGCCAGCGCCCGCGCCTCAAGAACGCCGGTAGCGGTCTCAATCATGAGAAACAAGGGAACGCTCGGCCCCAGCGCTCCAACAACCGACGCCACCGTTTTGGACGACTCCGCTTTGGGTAGAATCGCACCTTGGGGACGCGCTTGCGCGATCATGTCAACGTCCTCCTCTCCCCAGGCTGTGTCGAGCCCGTTTGCACGGATGAAGATTTCGGAGTCGCCCCAATCGAATTTATCAAGAGCCTGGCGCACCTGATCGCGCGCCGAAGCTTTCGAGTCGGGATGGACGCCGTCTTCGAGGTCGAGGACGAGAACGTCGGCGCCGCGAGCGCCGGCCTTCGACATCATCCGCTGCGACGAGCCCGGGAGATAGAGGACCGAGCGACGGCGACGGTTCATCGCGCGATCTTATCACGCGATTAAACACTTTATGCTCAACCATTTGAGCCGTGGCAAGTTACATTGAACCTCGGATAGGCCGTTCACGTATGAGGGTATGGAGGACAACATGAAAAAAGTTTTGCTCATTGCCGTGGCAGCCTTGCTATTGATGACATCGCCGATTCTCGCCCAGACCCCTTGGGTCCATGTCGAAGTCGAAGAAGGCGGGGACGACAACACGCACGTCAAAGTCAACCTGCCCTTTCGGTCGTTCAGATCGCGCTCGAGGCCGCTCCAAAGAAGTTTCTGGAAGATGGAAAGATTCACTTGCATGCTAGGGACCACGATATCAAAGTCGAGGACATTCGCAAGATCTGGGCCGAGCTGCGCGCCGCAGGCGATGCCGAATTCTTTCTGTCGAAGGAGTCGACGAGACGGTGCACGTTAGCCGGCAAGGCGATCTGATTCGCATCGTCGTCGACGGGCGCGAAGAAGGAAACACCAAGCAAGTTCGCGTCGAGGTCACAGTGGCCGTCCTGGACGCGCTCTTTTCCGGCGAAGGGGAGAGCTTGAACCTGAGCGCCGCGCTCGGGGAGCTCAAATCCCAAAGAGGCGACATCGTTCGCATTAATGACGGCGACGGCGAGACCAAGGTCCGGATCTGGATCGACGAAAGGAATTGAAGCCATGTTGAAAACGGCCGCTCTCGTTCTCGCGTCCATTCCAGTCGTGCTAGCAGCCATGCTTCTGAGCTCGAGCTGCGTCGTGGTGGACGTCAAACAGGCCGACGGCCCGCGGATCATCGTGCCTGTACCGCTCTTCGTCGCGCGCGCGGCACTAGCTTTCGCTCCGCCTGAGGCAAAGCACGTGAGCATACCCGAGCTCGCGGAATATCGAGACGTCGCGGAGCAGATCCTGAGTGAGCTCCTTGACGCGCCGGACGGCATCCTCGTCGAAGTCCGTGACGACGGCGAGCACATGCTGATCGAGAAGGTCGGTGACCGCCTCGAGATCGACGGCGACGACGAAGAGGTCTCGGTTACGGTGCCTATCACCCTCGTCCTGGATATCCTCGACAGCTATGACGGCGAGGAGCTCAGTAGCGCTTCTGTGCTGGCAGCTTTATCCTCCGTGTCGCGCACCGAGCTCGTCCACGTGAAGACGAAGGACGAGGAAGTGTGCGTCTGGATCTGGTAGCAGACATCCACGCCCTCCTGCGGTAGACTATCCCCAGCAGGAGGACGTTTCTTGGAAACTACGCCAGAAGAAGTCAAGCAGGCCCTAGAATCCGACACTATCCGGCTCATTGACGTCCGCGGTCCGGACGAATGGGAGATCGCACATATCGACGGGGCGACGCTGGTCACCCAAGAGCTCTCGGACGAGATGCAGAGCTCTTGGGACAAAGACTCCGCCATCGTTTTCTACTGCCATAGCGGGGTGCGAAGCATGAACGCGGTGCACTTCTTCCAGAAGCAAGGATTTACCAACGTCAAGAGCATGACCGGCGGGATCGAGGCCTGGTCGATCTCCATCGACACGAGCGTCCCACGATACTGAGATCGACGACGCTCATGGAGATCGAGGGCGTCTATGCCCGCAACGAGGAGATCATCTCTCGACGCATTGGCGACGAGCTCATCCTCGTTCCTCTCCGCAAGAGCGTTGCCGATATGGAGACGCTCTTCACGTTGAACGAAGTCGGTGCGCGCGTTTATAAGCTCATCGATAGCAAGAGGAGCGTTGCCGTAATCGTGGACGACATCGTGTCAGAGTTCGCGGTCACGGCCGAGGTGGCCAAGAGCGACGTTTTCGAGTTCATCGAACAGCTGCTCGAGGTCGATGCTATTCGCAAAGACCCAGGCAGCGAGGTCAAAAGCGCCGGCTGAGATGGGTCAGCGGCCGTTCGCCGCCGCCCGCTCGAAGGCAAGCTCGACCACCTTCCCCACGAGATCGTCGTGGCTGCGGCCTTTTTTGTTCCACGCCATGAAGAACTCGCAATCCGAAGACAGCCAGGGATTGGGATTGACCTCGAGCACGAAAATCTCGTCTCGCTCGGTCACCCGGAGATCGACGCGACCGTAATCACGAAGGCCAAGGACGCGATAAGCCTCGACCGCGACGTCTTGGATGCGCCGCGTGAGCGCTCGCGAAAGCTTCTTCGGATAGATGGGCGGCGTCTGGCCGTAGATCTCGGAGCCTCGCCACCACTTCACTTCGGCGCCCGCGATTCTCGGCACTCCCTCGGGGACCCGCGATAAGTCCAGCTCAACGAGGGGAAGAGCCTCGGGCGGATCGTTCCCAATCACCCCGGCATAGATCTCGCGTCCGTCGATATAGCGCTCGACGAGCGCCGGTCCGGAAAACCTATCGTGGACGTAGCGCACGCGCGCACGAAGCGCTTTGTTGTCGTGCACGACCGAGCCCGTGTCGACCCCGATCGACCCGTCCTCTCGCGAAGGCTTCACGATGAGAGGAAATGGGGGCGCGTCCTCGATCCGCCGCTTGCCACGAGGAACCGTTACGAAATCCGCGGTCGGGATCCCGTGATAGCGAAGTATTTTTTTTGCCAGGGCCTTGTCTTGGCCGAGGTGAAGCGCGCGCGCATCGGCGCCGGTGAAAGGTCGTCCCAGGAGCTCGAGATAGGCAGCGACATGCAAGTCCTTCGTATTGTCGCCCGCATAGGACTCGGTCAAGTTGAACACGAGGGATGAGCGGGTTCGGCTCAGCCTTTCTAGACTCTTGGCATCGCCTTCGAGAACGGAATATTGCGGCAGATAACCGAGCCTCTCGAGGGCCCGGTAGACCTCTTGGTGGACATCCGGCTCGGGCTCGGCGGAGGCATCGGGCGCGAGCCCCAAGAGCGAGCCGTGTGCGTCTCTGGGATCGTGCTCTTCGTCAGCCCACCAGACCTCGTAGAGAACGGTGACTTTCTTCTTCTTTTTTTTGGGCATGCGGCGACGAAAGTCTACCGCAGGAGCACGGGAGAGACTAGAACCGAAACAGCCGCGTCACTTTGATGACGAGGCTTCGGTTCTCGAGAGCCGGGGAGGCACCGGCAAGCGTGTTTCGCCCGTCGCTATAGACGAGGAAGATATCGCTGCCGGGGCGATATTCCCACCGCAAGCGGATGTTCGTCGAGAAGCTATTAGCCTCCGAGTTGTATTGCACCAAAGCCCCGACGAAGCTGCGCGGCGAGATCGTGTAGGTGGCGCGAATCCGGATGACGTTGGTTTGAAACGATCCCTGTGGGAGATCGATCCAGTTCAAAGCGAAGTAGGGCTCGAGCGAAAATTGGGCCGTCACTTCCACACGACCACGGTAGGTCAGCTCCGTCCGCGTCCCGCCGAAGAAACCGCCAAACTCTGCGCCCACCCATCCAGAGAACCTACGGTGGCCGCTGAACCACGTGCCTCCACGCACCCGATCGAAGCTATAGGTGCCTGGGGGAATGACAACGCCTTGTGTAATCTCGAACTCCTCGAAAAGCGCTTCAAGATTGTGATTGTAGGTAACGTTCGTGAAGTCGCCACTCTCGAAGCGAATGCGCGATTCCAACTCGAAAATCTGAGTCTCGAGCGCGCTCCCCGTCACCGTGTTGTAGCGATTGAAACGGCCCTCGATGTCCAACTTGCGGATCGCCTGGATCCCGCGAGGCCGCACGCTGTAGCGTGCCGCCGCGCGCGTTTTTAGGAAATCCGTTCGGCGCCTGAACCCGGTCTCGGGATTGAAGTCAGCATCGACGAGCAGGTACTCGGCGTCGATGCCGTAGAGATCCGCGTCGTATTTCGCGGCGGCGCGATAGCTCGTGTCACCCTGGTCGAGCCCCGGGGTGTCCGTTTTCGCGTAGTAGGCGTTGACGTTGAGGTTGTCGTAGAAGGTGAAGTTGCCGTCCACCCCAAACATCCCGTTGCCGCCGGTCCCGTCCAGGTTATGGTCTCGATAGGTACCGATGACACCGATATTGCTCCGCGCCAAGATGTCGCGCTTGACGCGAATGACGGAGTAATTCGTCTGCGGGATGGATTTGGACGCGACATCGTTCGTCACGATATTCAAAAAACCGAGCGTGTAAGCACCCGCACGCCCTGTCAAACGCCCGCCCGCGAGAATCGGAACTGCCGAGCCGCCATCGAGGCCTATGCGCCGGCTGAAGAACATGATGGGCGCGTCCGCCGGCCCGTCGAAGGAGAACGCGCGCGTATCCCGGCCGCCAAAATTGAAAATACCTTGACCCTCGAGAAAGAACTCGCGTTTCTCGGGAACGAAGAGGCTGAAGCGCGTCAGGTTCACCTGGGACTCATCGGCCTCGACCTGGGCGAAATCGGTGTTGTAAGTGAAGTCGAAAGTGAGGCCTTTCGTCACGCCGTATTTCGCGTCGATGCCGAAATCGGCGTCACCCGCGTTCTCGAAAGGCACGTCCGCGACACGGTTCGTGGTCATGGAACCGGACGCGTAGGGCTTCACTTCGAGGTTCATGGAGCGCTCGGGCGTCTCGATCCCGACGAGCGTGGCGGCGTAGGAAAGCTTCAACAAACCGTGCCGATCGAATGCCGCGGGAATGGGCACGAGGTGGCTGCGCTCGTTCTTCCACTTCACTCGGCGCTCGAAATTGATACCCCAGAGCTGCGAGCTCCCCGCCCGATAGCGCAACGACTTGAACGGAAGCGACATCTCGAAGGTCCACCCCTCGGCGAAACGGCGGGATTTCACGTACCAGATCGTGTTCCAGTCGCTGTTGACGTTGCGCTCGTCCGTAACTTGGCCGTCCCAGAGCGCTCCGAGCGGGTTGGTTCGAAATAGAAACCCGTTGCGATGGTCGTAAAAAGTATCGAGGATCACCGAGAAGCTCGAGTTCTGGTGTTCGATATTTCGGTTGTCGCGCCGCATCTCGTTGGCGACGATACGCTCCGGGTGAGAATCCCAGAGTCGCGCGGCGATATAGACACTTGTCGCGTCGTAGAAAACCCAGACGTCGGTTTGCTCCGTCGCCGGTTGTCCCGCAAGAGGCTCTTGCTGCACGAAGCCGCTCATTGCCGGCACCGTCGCGTAGATCCGCTCGTCGAGAGAGCCGTCGACCTCCAGAGGTTCGTCGAGCCTCACCGCGCGCAGAGTCGCGCGGCCGTTATCGTCCCGGGCCAGGACCTGGGGCGCCGCTGGGATCGGGGGCCCGTCGATCATGGCGTTGAGGTCGTCGATCTCGTCGGCGCTCATCGCTGTGAGGCCATCATCGCTCGCCGCGGAGACAACCGTCCCTACCAATAGCAAGACCATCCCTCCCGTGGCGAGGAAGGCGCTTCGAGCCTTCATGGCTAGAACCGGAACAATCGGGTGAATTTCACGACGAAGCTCTGATTTCGAAGACCCGGGAATCCGTCCGTCGTGGTGTCCCGCCCATCGGTATAGACGACGAAGATATCACTTCCAGGCTTGTACTCCCACCGGTAGCGGATGTTCATCGCGAGCGAGTCGTTCGACGTGTTGTACTGAACCAACGCCCCGACGAAAGACCTTGCGGAAAGCGCGTAGGTCGACCGGACGCGCAATAGCGTCGTGATGAAGTCTCCTTCGGGAAGATTGACCCAGTTCTGAGAAATATTGGGCTCGACCGTGAACTGCGAAGTGACTTCGACGCGGCCGAAATAGCCGAGCTCGGTACGGGTTCCGCCGAAGAAACCGCCCATCTCACCTCGAATCCAACCCGAGATTTTTCGCTGCGGGCCGAGGCGGTATCTCGCGCTGAGACGGTCGAACTCGTAGCCACCGACCGGGAGAATCACTCCGTCCGAGATCTCGAAATCACTGAAAAGATATTCAAAGCTTCTCTCATAGCTGACGTTAAAGTCGTCCCCGCGGTTGAACTCGGTTCCGAACTCGAGCTTGAGCTCTTTCGATTCCAGCTGACTCTGGTTGTTCTCGTAATAGTCGAATTCCGCCTGAAAGCGGAACCGGCGCACCGACCGAATCGATCGTGGCCGCGGGGAGAAACGCAAGCGGCCTGAAGTCTTGCGCACATCCGACCGCCGTACGAAACCGATCTCGGGGTTGAAGTTCTCCGCGATCTTTAAATGAGAAACGTTGAAGCCGTAGCGGTCGCCGCCGTAGCTCACGCGGGCTTGATAGGTGTCGTCCTGGCCGTCGAGCTCCTCGGTACGGCTCTTCGCATAGTAGGTATTGATGTTGAAGTTGTCGAAGAAAGTGAACGCGGCATCGACGCCCACGACCGAGTTCGACCCGGAATAATCGAGAGATTTATCCCGGTGGGTAGCGATAATACCTATGGAGCTCCGGCGGAGAATGTCGCGCCGGACGCGGATGACGGAGAAATTCGTGGGCGCGATGCCAGCTACGTCGACCCCGCGCGTCTGCATGTTCAAGAACCCAACCGTGTAACGTCCCTGACGACCTGTCAGACGGGCTCCCGCCTGGATCGGCACCTGGAAGCCGTCGTCGAGCCCGATGCGCCGGCTAAAGAAAAGAATCGGGGTGCCTCCCCCGCCACCATAACGGCGTCCGCTGCTGCCGCCGAAGGCAAAGATTCCTTGGCCTTCGAGAAAGAACTCGCGTTTTTCCGGAAAGAACAAGCTGAACCGCGTCAGGTTCACTTGCTGATCGTCCGCTTCGACTTGCGCGAAGTCGGTATTGACGGTGAAATCCGCGACGAGGCTCTTCGTGACGCCGTACTTCGCGTCGACACCGACGTCGGAGGCGAAGTCGTTCTCGTACGGCACATCGGCTTCGCGATCGGTCCGCATCGCGCCCGTCCCGTAAGGCTTGATCTCGAGATTGAGCGAGCTCGCGGGAGGCTCGATCCCAACGAGCGTCGCCGCGTAGGAAAGCTGCGTGATACCCCGCTCGCGAAAGGCGGCCGGGATCGGTGTCAAGTAGCTGAACTCGTTCTTCGAGCGCACGACGCGACGGAAGTTGATCCCCCAAATGTGGCTCTGGCCCTGCTTGTATCGAAGCGATTTGAACGGGATCGAAAACTCAACGGTCCAACCTTCGGCGAACCGGGCCGTCTTCACGTTCCACACCGTGTTCCAGTCCGAGTTGACGTTGCGCTCGCCGATAATCTGGGCATCGTACAGCGCGCCGAGCGGATTGGTGTGGAACAAGAAGCCGTCACGACGATCGTAGAACGTATCGAGAATGACGGCGAAATTGTCGTTGTTGAAAATGCCCCGAGCGTCGCGTCGCAGCTCGTTGGCCACGATCTTCTCGGGGTGGGTGTCCCAGTTGCGCGCTGAAACATAGATGTTCTCGTCGTCGAAGAAGACCCAGACTTCGGTCTTCTCGGTCGCCGGCTGCCCCTGGTGAGGCTCCTGTTGAACGAAGTCGCTGATGGACGGGACGCGGCGATAGATGTTCTCCTCGAGCCGTCCATCCAAGGTAATCGGGGTCTCGAGCGCGATCGCGCGCAGTGTGACTTTGCCATCCTGGTCGCGGGAGACGACCTCGGGGGCCATCGGAGGCGCCGGCCCGTCGATGCTGCCGAGGAGCGTTTCGATTTCGTCATCGCCCGGGAGGGCCAGGCCTGGACACAGAACGGCCAGACAAACCACCCAAGCGCACAATTTGTTGAGTTGCATCACGTCAAACTAGGACTAGGACAGGTCGGAAATTATCTAAAAGCGGCCCCGCTCGGTACACGAACTACCTAAATAATTATAGCAAGTGGATCGCTCTAAGCCCAATCGATCTAAATACTTAACACCAATTTAACATCTCAGCAGGTTGGCCGGTTCACGGCGAATGTGTTAGATTGCGCCTATCTAGCAGCCGTTCCCAAAGGTGGGGGTCAGGTTCAACAGGAAGGACGACGCATTGAATAAACGAGCACTGGTTTTCGTGGCCACTCTGGGGGCTTGTCTGCTCTTCTTCGCAGCGTGCGGCTCCGACGAAACTTCGAGCAGCTCGCCGACGATCACCGCACCGACGCCACAGTCCCCGGCCAACGGCTCCACCGTCCAAAGCCTGAACCCGACTTTGACGGTAGGAAACGCCACAGGGGCGGCCAGCCTGAGTTACCGGTTCGAGGTAGCGACAGATTCCGGATTTTCAAGCATCGTGGCGGCGGTCGACAACGTGCCCGAAGGCTCCGGTAATACGTCGTGGGTCGTAACCCCCGCCCTTGCCAGCGGCCGTTTTTTTTGGCGCGCTAGGGCCTCAGGGGAAGGAGTCCAAGGACCGTTCTCCGGGACCACGAACTTCGACGTCGAGAGCGGGTTCAACTCGCAAACGCCGATCAACAACATTTATGTTTCCGACCCTCTGACGACGGGTATGTCGGTCGGCGAAGTGGGCGGGGGCCAGTTCCGCGCCGGGGGATGGTTTGCGACCAACGCGAGCTCCTACATCCGATACGAGATCCCGACGACCCGCAACGGATTCGTCGAGTTCCAAGTCACGAACTTGCGCAACCCAAACCCGCGCTCGGACAAACGCAGCCTCATGATCATGTGGGACCCGACCCGCGGCGACTACACGGAAAACCCGTTCCGCGTCCATATCGCGAAGTTCGACACGAACCTCGTGACCCGTTGGTACATGCGTCTCCGATTCATCTCGAACGGAGAAGAAACGAATACGGGGACCGACTTCTTTGATTGGGACCCCAATCACATCTACTCGTTTCGTCTGGAATGGGGCGCTTTTCCGGCCATCGTCAGCTCCCAGCGGGTACAATTCCTCATGGATGGCCGGGTGATCATGACGCGGAACTACGACAACCACTACGAACCCTCGACACATTGGGTCGAGCTCGGGATGGGGCCCCGCAACGAGACGTTGGAGCAAGCGCTATACTCCAACGTGACGATCGGCGTGCGCCAGCCCAACGAAGAGTAGTCGAGCCTACTGAGGCGTCGTCTCCGTATCAGAGGTGCCGCCAATCGTAACGACCTGGCCTGGGCTCAACCCGGCTCGCGTGACTTCGCTGCGGTTTTGGAAACGCACCAGCAAGTCGTAGGTCCCGGCCGCATCCACGCCAAAGTGCTGCCGTGCAGGATCCTGGCTGCAATAACCCGTCGTCGACTGCACCACGCGGTAACCGACGAGCTCACCGCTTTCGAAGAGAGAGACGGTGGCTCCAATGGCGCCGAGCTCGCCGCTCGGCCCTGTGAGCGAAACGCCAAGCCAGTTACCCGACGCCGCGCTGTCAAGGTTGTTACGAAAGAACGTGTTCGGCCCCTGCTTGCTCGCGATGAGCAGATCGAGAGAGCCGTTATTGTCCATGTCGGCAAAGACGGCAGAGCGCGCATCCGTCCCGATGCCCTCGAGCCCGATCTCCCCGACAATGCGAAACGCCCCGCTTCCGTCGTTCAGATAGATGCCGCCGTCGCCCGCAAGATAGAGGTCGAGGTCGCCGTCATTGTCGACGTCGCCGAAAGCGGCGGTATAGTGCACGCCCTCGAATAAGCGCACGAGATTGAAGCGACCTTCGCCATTATTACGATAGAGCTTCGATCCGTGGAAGCCCGTGATCACGACATCCAAGTCGCCATCGTTGTCGATGTCTTGGAAGCTGTAGCCGTTCGTGCCTCGAAAATCGCTCGTCGTCTGCGCATATTCGAGCCCGGTGAAAGCGGTGTTCTCCACGAAACGTGGTGACTCGTTGGTGAGAATCGCGATGGCGCCAACGCCAACGCCGGGCACGTGCTCGAACGCGCTGAGCGCGATATCCGGCTTGCCGTCCCCGGAGATGTCCACGAGCGCGAGCCCTTGGTTGGCGAAGGACGGATCGGCATCCCCTTTCAGCCGAGACCGCTTGAAACGCATTCCGCCACGATTCATATAGACGTTCGGGATGAAATCCTGCCACGCTGTCACGACGATATCGAGCAGCCCGTCGCCGTCGAGGTCCGCCGCGCCCACGCCGCGGGGCCCGAGGTCGCGTACGTCGATCCCGGCGCTATCCGAGATGTCCACGAAGCGCGCGTCGCCCTCGTTACGATAGAGCCGGTGATGGCCGCTCCAAGTGTGGCCATTGAACAAATCGAGGTCGCCGTCATTGTCGAAATCGGCGAAGACGGCCGCGTGCGATTCCTCTGAGAGCTCTTCGACGGTTCCGTCCTCGAGCTCGAGCGCATAGAAGCCGTCATCGGAAACGCCGGCAACCACACCGATCTCCTCGAAACGCTGCGGGCTCCCGCCGAGATTTCGGAACAGCAAATCGGGCCGGTCCTGCTTGGGGTCGAAAATATGCGTCACGTAGACATCGAGAAGGCCGTCCCCGTCGATATCGGCCACTTGGATGCCGTGCCCACCTAAATCGAGCAAGCTCGTGAATCCCGACTCGACCGTCGCGTTGGTAAAGCTGAGAGCCGCAGGCGGATCCGTCTGGGCGTGGGCGAGCGCCGTGCGGGAGAAGAGGATTAGGAGTGCCAAGACGGCGTTGTTTCGGGGGGCACGTCGTTTCGTCACAGATACTGTCCTCGTTGGAGCGCGGTCGTTGATGTCGCTACCGCTGTAACGATTAGGAATCGCAGACGGATTCGTAATCTGAGCGATCCGTACTATCGGAAGACCGTCCTTCGACCAGTCCGTCGGTTTGAACGCCCGTCCGTTAATGTAGTCGGCCAAGTCCGAAAGCGGACGTTCCGACCAGCCCTCAGGCACCATATCCGAGTTCTCCGAGGTAGGCGTTCATCCGCTCTTCGGCTTCGCCCCGCTCCTTCTGGAGTTCCCGAAGCTTCACGACGGCGGCGGCGACATCGATATGCTCTTCGCCGTCCGAGGTGTCGGCCGCCTCCTCGAAGACATCCGACAGCCGCTTCAGGAAGAGAATGCCGAAGATGAAGTTCTTATAGTCGCTGGAATCGATAGAGCCACGTAGGATGTCAGCCGCGGACCAGAGGTTCTTCTCCAGCTGGTCCACGGTGAGCTTTCCCGATGCGGGCAGCTCCATCTGGAGCGCCTCCGTGCTCTCGCTGTTCGGACTGTCGCCCGTGATGCGATCGATGAGCACGGCCTTCTCGCGACCCGTGTCGTCGAGTTCGAGGCTACGGCAGATGTCTTTCAGCGTGTCGCGGGAGAGAGATTCTAGAATCTCTCGAAGCTTCGCTTTCTTCGAGCGTGCAACGGCATTAACGAGATGCTCCTTGGAGCGACGGTCAACAACTTCGAGATCGAAGCTGTCGGCGATCTCCTGAAGGTCGCTGCGTCGAAGGAATTCGAGCACTTCACGTTTTCTCGACATGTATGATGGAATCTCCGCTTAGAAAAAAACCAGGCGATAGACGACTGGATTTTCCTTCTTGTAACCGATCTCTAAAATTTCCTTCCCTCAACCAGGCGACATGATAATTTAACCAACTACAGGGTGACAAGCGTGTAGACCCTCTAGCCACGGCCACGACGAGTGAAAAGCCGAGGCCAGGGGCATGCCCAGCTCGCCCCAGCTTCGACACTTGATGCCACGTTTGTCGAAGGCGTCGAGGATGATGCCCGTCCTCAATGAAGGCTAAAGGAAGGTCAGTTCCTTTTTTCCTTAGCGTCTTCCTCCGTGCTCGTTCTGTCGCCCTTGTTCAGCAGCCCTTTTAACGCTTCTCTTGCGTTCGCTGTACGGTTCTTCTTCTCTGAGATCTCGATAAGAAGGTAGTCGAGAAACGCTCTCATCTGTTCGCCCTTCTCTAGGATCTCTTTCTCGGGCAGACTGTGGATTGTGCCCGTCGATCCGCAGGCTCGAAGACAGAAATTCCTTGACGGCAGCGATCCGTTCGCTCGCTCGTCGATCAGTTTCGACGCTCAACGAAAAACAAAGCGCGAGGTTGCCACATGAAGACAGGTGTGATATGAGGACCGTTAGCGCGCAAGCGAGCCGTGCCATCTGTGAAGACCGTTAGGTCCGTTAATTCTGTGCGCTGACAAGAAGGAGGAGTGAGATGGGCGATAGAATCAAGCCGATTGTAGGTGCATGGGTCACCGCAAGTGTCATCGCGTACGTCGGTGTACAAAATTTTTTTAACTCTGCCATGCCCGATCCACCGTTCCCACCCATGATTGGGAATCCAATTGCAGCTACTGCTGTTTTCTGGATCGTTACGATCTTGTTTTTTGATTGGGCCGTTCAGCGGACAGGGAAGACCATGCTCACAGCGATGGTGATCGCTGTATCGCAGATTCTATTGGTAGACTTCAACTATGTGCTCATTGGGCGTCGAGAGCCGAATGCCGCGTTGATAAGTGTTGTCGTAATCCTTGCTATATGGTGCGCAGTCGCGACTGTGTATGACAAGCTGTCCGAATCGTCCTAAGCGCTGTTTATAGATAACAGCCTACGAGGATCATCGCCATCGTATTCTCGTGGAGAATGCGAAGTCCGCTCGCGCCGTCAAGGCTAAGCTCGAAGAGCTTTCCGCCGCTGGTGTCACCTACGCGCTGATAGACGCGCCCTCGTGGCCGCGATGGTGTCAGATGTCGTCCTCGTGCCAGACTTATGTCTCGGTTTAATCTCCTCGTCGAGAGAGACGCCAGGGGTGTTCGGTGTAGAGCGAAAGCATTTGCCAGCGACCGTCGCGCTTCGCGTAGACTCGTGCAAACCTTCCGAAAACAGGAGTTTCGCCGGTATGGATGACTCGGTTTTTCTGTACATGGAACTTCTCGTCCGAAATCCCGCCGCCAGCTCTCTCTATCGGACCATTTTCCGTGATACGCGCTGCTCGCTCGGCCTTGTTTTGCTCGACCTCACCCGTTGACATGATGGTCCAGACGCAGTTGTCGGCGATATGCTTTGCCCAGGCTTCGCCGTCGCCCTTGAAGAAGGCGGCAGTTCTCGCCCGGTCGAATTCTTTGACTTCCCCCTGAATTTTAGCGTTGTCCTGAGCACTTGCCGACAAAGCCATAACAAAAACAATCGCGGTTGTTACCAAGAAGTGCATTCCGTCCCTCCAGTTACATTTTGAAATGAACACGGATCTCGATCGAATTTCAAGGTGTGGCACCCTGTAGTAAGAACCCATTTGTCACCTAGTCTAATGGAGTTGCCCCGGCCCCGCGCAACGCTTCGGGACCAGGGGTGGGATCACGCGATTAGCTCGCCCGCTGTCTCCGTATTTCACTGATCACTGACCCTCAGCGGAAAGCGTCTAGCGTTGCGTCCCACCACCACCGGGCCGAGCTCGGCGAGTTCACCTGCCACCAGGCATGGTGCGTACATCGATCGGTGAGCTGGGTGGCGCGTACTGTGCGCATGGAGCTTGGAGAGGGTGGCGCGTCGAGCCTCGGTGAGCTCGAAGAGGCGGCATCGTCTTCGCTTCGAGAGTTGACGCAAGTCTTGAGAGTTTCTGAGGCGACGTGGCACGCCCGCATACCACACGCACCCGCGCGCACGCGCATGCACCGAGAGTATCCCCTCGGAAATTTTTTCTAAAATTCACAGTGGGACCCCTATAGGCCGGGCACTCAGCCCGTAAACCGTATTTGAATACGGTTAACGGTTTGCAGGATGAGGGAGCGCAACGACATCAGCACCAATCCGCGCACTCTTGATCTTCATTCCAAGCCCGTAGGGTCAAGATATTCATGCGGCGTCCCGATGGTAGAAACGGAGCAACCCGCCAAGCCGTTCACGGCACTGAATGGCGCCCTCTAGACCGTTAGTCAGAGCAATCGCGGGCTCGGGGAACAATAAGAGATTGTCCTTGCCTTGATGATTCCTCTCGTGATGATGATGGGCGAGGTACTCCTTCAGCGCGTGACGCAGCGAGTTCTCCCCGAACAAGATGAGCTTCGAGAGACATTCCTCTTTGACCGATCTCACCCAGCGCTCCGCGAACGCATTCAAATCCGGGCTCCGCGCGGGCAGTCTGACAGGCGTCACGCCAACGCCCTCAATGGTGAGCCTGAACGACTCGCAGAACTTGGAGTCCCGGTCGTGGATGAGATATCGGCTCGAGGACAGAAAGCCGATATAGACCATGGTCACGTTGCAGG
>Ga0310120_10000135_pt1 | contig 57846 bp, 36 predicted proteins | sample CB27_AW_983_MG_FD_203506 | JGI IMG/M metagenome (GOLD analysis project Ga0310120, IMG submission 203506) | Marine microbial communities from Western Arctic Ocean, Canada - CB27_AW_983 | ecosystem: Environmental > Aquatic > Marine > Oceanic | place: Canada: Western Arctic Ocean | collected...
CCCCGGCTCCCCCCGGTTGGCCCAGTAGGCGTCGTGGTCAATGTCGATCACCGCAGCGTCGCCGCGGTTCGAGCCGTCGCCGATGTTGGCGTCGAGGTCATCGCCGGCAATCGCCGAGACCCAGCCGAGCGAACCGCCGGTGCTCGACCAGTTCTTGCCGCCACCGGCAATGACTGCGGGGTCACCGGGGATGGCATCCTCGGTGTTGAGCCAGTAGACCACGGTGAAACTGGTGGCCGTTCCGAAGTCATATTCTGCCCCGCTTGCGGTGATAAAGTTGGATCCGGCACCATCACCGACCTCCACCGCGCGGCCGAAGGCGCCGTCCTTGTAGACGGCGGTTCCGGTCCACGAGCCATCGTTGGCCGAGGCGCTGCCGCCGATCGCATCCGAGGTGTCAGCGGCGGTATCCGAGTTGAAGTCATAATAGGCAATCAGGCCGTTTACGGAGATCCCGGCATGGCTGATGCCGGGTATGAACCACAGCATGATGGATGCAGTAATGACAATGGGCAAGGTGCTGATTTTCATTATGGATGACTGATGACTTGTTAAAGCCTGTCCTGATTGCCCTTGAATGCCAGCAGATTTGGGGAGCAAACCATCCCATTACTACAGGGATAATTTGAAATACTCGCGGCCGCCATGCAGCCGGATTGGCGGTCTGTTGCAACCGCAACCAGCCGGGGAGTGGGAAATCGTCTACAGTTGATCCGCAATCGACTCGATAAGCGGAGCAAGATTCAGCTTGGTGTCAGTGATGGTGAGGGGGCGGGAGGCCTGGAAGTCAGGTTCGAAAACCAGGGCAACGAGTTCGCCCACCAGAGCGGGATCTGAAAACGAGAAATTGAGTTCGCGGTTGATGCGCAGGCTGATGGTGTCGAGGTTGGCGGACCCGACCGTGGCCCAGTCGTCGCAGATCATGGCCTTGAGGTGCGTCATGCCGGGGAAGTGATAGACCTTGACCCCGGCTTCCAGAAGATTGCGGGCAGTCACGAAGTTCCCGGCGTCCATGATGCCGTGGTTGGCGCGGTTGGGCAGGATGACCCGGACGTCTATCCCGCGGGTGGCAGCCGCTTCCAGCTCGTTCTCGATGATGTCGGCGGCGAAGTAGGGCATCTCAATCCAGATTCGCTCGCGCGCTCCCCGGATGGCCTGGAGCATGGCCAGGAGGATGTCGCTGCGTGCATTCACCGCGTCAGTCCGCAGGATGCGGATCGGCACTCCCGGTCCCTCGGCGATCTTGAGCGGCTCTTCCCTGTTGAAGAGGGTGAGATCCCCACGCGGGCCGTTGCGTTTCCAGGTGCCTTCGAAGTCACGGTTGAGGGCGGCCACGATGGGCCCCCGGACGCTGACCATGAGGTCGTGCCATTCGTGGCGGGATTCGCGGCCGAGATTCATACCCCCGATGAAGGCAACCTTGCGGTCGAAGAGGTGGAGCTTGGTGTGATCAGTCACCAGCCATGGGTTCAGCGTTTCGCGCAGTGCCACCTTTGACCCGCCGTGCCGGAGGTAGTCTCCGATGTCCCGGGGCTGTTTGAATCCAGCCGGAAGACCAGAGGGAGGTTGACGGCCGTGGGCGAAGGTGCTTCCCAGATCATCGAGGATCACTCGAACCGGAATTTCCTCCGCCCGCGCCCGCAGGAGATCGGCACAGCGCAGCCCCACATCGTCACTGTCGAAGATGAAAACCTGGACGTCGATGGATTGTCTGGCGGTTGCGAGTGCTTTTTCGAAGGCGTTGAAGAACGTCCCGCCATCGAGGTGGTAACTGAGTTCGCCGAAGAGGGGTGCGGCAAGACCGAGCTTGTCGAGGCGAGCCTCGAACTCCGCTGATCCGGGCCGGGGAGGGGTGCCCTGCACGAATGCGAGGGAAACCCGTCCGGGCAGATTATCCTCAAGCAGGGCCATGCCACGCTGTCGGCAGATCGCCTTTCCGAGTCGGTAGGTTGTGATGGGTTGGCGGATCGACGCCTCGATGGTAGAGCGGAAAGCGGTTCTCAGGAAGGTGCGCTTCGGAAGAGCCTGGTTTTTCCCGGAGAGGCGCTGAAGCGCCTGCTCAGTGAGCCCGGCGGACACGGGAAATTCTGCGCCGGCACCGTGCGCCGACAACCCCAGGATCAGGACAGCGGCAAGGCGGGAATGCAGTCTGGAGCGCATTACGGGATCCACCATGTCCCGGCTCGCTCCGCAGAGCAAGGGAATCAGAATACAAGGGGTGATGGAAAGCCCTTACCTGGTGGTTTTTACCGCAAAGTAGGAGCCGGCCACCACCTTTTCGGCCAGGAGGACGTTGACGGCAACCTCGCGTCCGGATTCCTTGTGGGAGGGATCGCCCCCCCCAAAGTCCCAGAACCATCCCTTGTACTTACCTGAGGTGGCTTCCAGCACGAGGCCCTGTTTGGTGAGGGTGAGCTTCCAGTGGCAGTTGTCAGTTGGACTCTTGGCGAGGCGGAGAGCCGGGGTGACCGTGAGGTTAGGGCCCTCGGGGCGGGTCTTTGCCCTGTCATCACGGGCGATGACCCAGCCCTTGTACTTTCCTCCAGCCGCGCGAACGAGGTAGCCCTTGTCAGTTTCAACGAATTGCCAAGCCGAGGTGTCACGCGCTTCGCTGGCGAGGGAGATGCCCTCTACCACTTCGACATCGCCGAGTTTTCCAAGCTTGGCCTTTCCAGTAACATCGATGAACCACCCCTTGAACCTCGAAACCACCGGGCTGAGGGTCCGCGCTTTGCTGGTGCTCTTCACTTCCTTCTCCTCAAGCTCGCGCAGACCTTTGAGGAAGGCGTCGTGTCCCTCCGCAGCTGAAGGGCTGGCAGCAGAAGTGATCCCGGGAAGTCCGCCGAGGGGGGCGATCGACAAGAGGACGAGGGCCATTCTTTTCATCATGGGCGCTTGTTACATTTTGAGGTGAGTCAAGTCCAGCTTGGAGGTAGTGGTTCTCTCTTCCGGTGACGACAGAACGAAGCCCTGCTGGAGGGGGAGGAGTCCGTCTGTCTGGGATGGGGGATATCTGTTGTGGTGTCCGGTCCGTACAGCAGAAAAAGGAAAGAGATTTGGGAATGACGGGGTGGTGGTCCCGGTTGGGGGTTTAGAGCACAAAATCGCAGGATAATGTTAGCACGCATTAAAATCCACCTCATCTGCCCCTGTAGAAACTGGCAACAGGCTCGCTTTCACCTGATGGGGGTCATCCGGGAGTTCGTTCCCGGGAGACTGCAGAGCTTCGTGCGCTGACCAAGGCAGCACTCCCCGGCACCATCTTCGGGACGAGCTAGAGCCCCAGTGCCACCAGTTTTGCCTCGATGGCTTCCGCCCAGATCGCGTAGCCCTTCTGTCTCGGGTGGAGGTAATCCGGCATGATTTCCTTCGGGAGGCGGCCGTCCCCGTCGAGAAACTGGTCGTTGATGTTGAGATAGTGCACGCGCTTGCCATCGTGGAATGCGGCGAGACGTTTGTTAAGGGCATCGTTGATCCTGCGCTTTTTGCCGTCCGGCATTGCATCGCGCGGGAAGACGCCGAGGAGAAGAACCCTGGCGCTGGGGCAGCGGGCCCGCAGGATGGAAAGGATGCGTGCCACTCCGTCGGCAGTTTCGCCGGGATCCTGCTCGCGGTGTCCGGTGTTGTTGGTTCCGATCATGACCACGGCCGCCTTGGCTTTTTGCTGCCTGCGCAGGTTGCCGTTGTCGAGACGCCAGATGACGTGTTCGGTGCGGTCACCCGAGATGCCCAGATTCAGAGCCTTGCGTTTGCGGTAGTACTTCTCCCAGGTTGCCTTGCCGGCACCCTCCCATCCCTGGGTGATGGAATCACCGATGAAAAGGAGGTCGTGGGGGCCGGAACTGGCCTTCCTGTTCATGTCCAGGTGACGGTTCTTCCACCAGTCCTCGTTCATCCGGTGAGCGGGAAGGAGAGCGAGGTGCGCCCGGTAGTTCTGCTTGATCTGGCGGTACTGTTGCTGGAGGCGACTCAGGATTGCGGCGTATGCGGGATCGTCGTGCACGCTCTTCAGCTGCCGTGGATCCTTCTCGTTATCGAAAAGCTGCCACTCCTGGTACTTGGGCACATAAAACAGAGTGTAACGCTCGGTGCGGACCCCGTCGTGTCTGGCGACCTGGTGCGTCCTCTCCCCATAGTAGGCGTAGTAGATCGCTTCGCGCCAATCCCCGGGTTTCTTCCCGCTGTTCTTCAGGAGGGGCACAATGCTCCGGCCCTGCATGTCGGCGGGGATCGGGGCGCCGCAGATGTCGAGGAAGGTGGGGCCATAGTCGATGTTCTGGATGAGCGCCCTGGTTGCAGAACCGGGCTTGATCACCTCCGGCCAGCGGATGACAAAGGGCATCTTGAAGCTTTCCTCGAACATCCATCGCTTGTCGTACCAGCCGTGCTCACCGAGGTAGAATCCCTGGTCACTGGAGTAGATCACGATGGTGTTTCTGGCCAGACCGCTCTCGTCGAGATACTTCAGGACGCGTCCCACCCCGTCGTCCACGCTGGCAATACTCTTGAGGTAATCCTTGATGTAGCGCTGGTACTTCCAGCGCACGATGTCCTTCTTGCTGAGCCTGCCAGCCTTCATGGCGGCGATGAACTCCTCATTCTCGGGCTGGTAGACGGCATCCCAGGCCTTCTTCTGGACTTCCGTCATGCGCTTGTACTGGGCGTTGGCAATGCCGCTGGAGAAGTGCTCGGGGAAGAGGTTCTGCCCGTGAAACTTCATGTCGTGCCCCCAGTACATGTGCTTGTCGATGCCCATGGCGTGCTCGGCGAGAACCTTGCTCCGGTTGGCGTAGTCATCGAAGAGGGTCTCCGGTTCGGGCATGGCCACTCCCTTGAAGAGGTTGAGGTGGCGTTCGGCGGCGGACCAGTTGCGGTGGGGAGCCTTGAACTGGATCATGGCCACGAAGGGTTTGTCCTTGTCCCGGTCCTCCTTCATCCACTTCAGACCGAAGTCCGTGACGAGGTCGTTGCAGTGCCCCTGGTAGCGTTTGCGGCTTCCGTCCATCTCGATGAAGTCCGGGTTGTAGTAGGCGCCCTGGCCGGGAAGGATGCGCCAGAAGTCGAATCCCACCGGGTGGGAGTGGAGGTGCCATTTGCCGATCATGGCAACCTGGTATCCGGTGTTGCGAAGAAGCTGCGGGAAGGTCTGTTGCCGCCCGTCGAAGTAGGAGGAGTTGTTGTCGAGGAAGCCGTTCAGGTGGCTGTGCTTGCCGGTCAGGATGTTCGCCCGGGAGGGACCGCAGATGGAATTGGCGCAGAAGGAATTCTCGAAGAGCATGCCCTCCCTGGCGATTCGGTCGATGTTAGGGGTGGGGGCAATCTTGTCGAAGAGTCCGCCGGGGTAGGCCGAGATGGCATTGCAGGCGTGGTCGTCCGAGAACATGAAGATGATGTTGGGCTTCTGGCCCATGGCGGAAGTGGCCAGTGTGCTGAGTCCGAAGCCGAGAAGATGCGTGAAGATGCGATTCATGGGAGGGGGAAGCAGAGCAGAGCGGGGCGCGCCGGACAAGCCCGGCAGATCGTTATACCCCGGGATGATTCTCCTGCAGGGGATCCATACTTCGGGGGGCAGCTGTTTTTGGAGGCTCTCCCCGTGTGCTGGATTCGGGCGAGGGCGAGGGCGAGGCGGAAGGTTTTGGTTTTAGGGCAGGGCACGGGGTGTTAGAGGAGCGTAATGTTCTTGCTTCCCTCTCTCTTTTCGTCGACCTGCAGGGACTTAATATCGCCGTTTGGATCCGGGACCGCTAGAACAAGCCAATGCGAGCAGTAAACGCCCGACAAGACAGAAGAAGAATGAGAACGGTTGGAAGGGTTACGGTATTCCTGAACTGCCTTTTGCTGGGTGGATCCCTGGTCGCTGATGAAACGGAAATCTCGTCCGGGGCGGTAAGATCTGCGATCGAAAAGTCGATCCCACTTCTCGAAAAGACTGCGGCAGGAACAAGCGAGCACCGAAGGTGCTTCACCTGTCACGGGCACGCCATGCCGGTCCTGGCCCTGGTGGAGGCGCAGCGACGGGGATTCGCCATTGACGAGAAAAACCTGCGCTCCCAGCTCGAGCATACCGTAGCGGATTTGAATCTCGGCAAGAAGCGCTACCTGGAAGGCAAGGGGCAGGGCGGAGGACACACCCGCGCTGGCTATGCGCTCTGGATGCTCAGTGAGGCCGGTTGGAAGCCGGATGAAATCACCGGGGTGGTGAGCGGCTACCTCGTGCACGACGAGAAGGCGGATCACTGGCGCAGCACTGGCAACAGGCCGCCCACGGAAGTCAGTTCCTTCACCGCAAGCTATCTCGCTCTTGAGGGTCTGGCTGGGTTTGGGACCGGGAAACAGAAAGAGCGCATCGCGGAGCGACGAAAAAAGGTTCTCGCATGGCTGGTCCGAACGAAAGCAAAGGAAACGGAGGACCGTGTCTTCCGCCTCCTGGCTCTCAAGCAGTTGGGGGCTGAGGAGGAAACCGCCAGGGCGGCTGTGGAGTTGCGCGAGACGCAACGCAGGGACGGGGGCTGGGCCCAGTTGCCCGGCGAGGATCAGAAGAGCGATCCCTATGCTACCGGCTCAGCGCTTTTCGCTCTGCGTCGCGGAGCGGCCCTCGCTCCGGAACACGAAGTTTACCGGAGTGGTCTGAAGTTCCTCTTGAATGCCCAGTACGATGATGGTTCCTGGTATGTGAAGAGCCGGAGTAAACCGTTTCAGACGTATTACGAGAGTGGTTATCCGCACAAGAAGGACCAGTTCATCTCGATGGCGGCGGGGAGCTGGGCTACCCTGGCATTGTTGTTTGCGGTGGAAATGGAAGGGGAGCTCGACTGATGCTCCTTGAAACCCATGCCAGAAGATGATGAGAGGGTGAGCTCCTTCTCCCGGCGGTCAGGTAGAACTCAACCCCGGGGCGACATCTTGAGGGGCCTGCGTGTTGTCCCGGGAATTCTCGGGTTGTGGGTTTACGCCTTTTGCTCGTCGGCTACGGTGGCTTCGGAAGATCTTGCCCGACACCTGGAGGCAGCCGGGCATCTGGAGAAGGGGCAGTGGAAGGAGGCCCGGGAAATCTACCGTGAACTGAATGCGAGGGCCCGGGAGTCGCTTCGGCCTCACGCCCGCCTGGGATTCGCAAGGGCGACGGCTGGTCTTGGTAAGCATCGAGATGCCATTGATCTGCTCCGTGCGTTTCCGATTGACGGGTCAGGGGAGATGGTAGAGCGCGAACGCTGGCGCACCGCAGTGGCGGTAGAACTGGGAAGGATGCTGGGTCGCCAGGGCAGGGTGGAAGAGGCCCTTGCCGAACTGGAGAAGGCGTTGGTGACCCTGGGAACGAAGCGACAGGATGTGGCGGGCCGGGTCTGGGTGCGCCTGGAAATGGCGTCGCTACTGGCCGGGTCGGAGCGGCGCAAGGCAGCGATCAAACTGCTCACGGAAAGCCTGCCGGAACTCGAATCCGTCGAGCGAGCCGGGTTGCGGTCCTGCCAGAAGGCCCGGTTGGCGGAGATTTACATGGCGGACGGAGAGCGCGACTGGGCGGTGACCCTGCTGGAACAGATCCGGCACGATCCGCAACTTGACCGGCAGCAGTTCATGGCAGCGGAAGCCCTGGTGGAGGGACGGGAGTTGAAGAAGAAAGTTACCGGGCGGTTACGGCTGCGAAAGGAAGACGATTACCTGGCAATCGAATCGGAGGGACGCTTTGAGCTTCGCATCGCCGGGAAGAAAAACAAGGGGCAGCTCCGGGTAAGTGATGCAGGCCGAACCGTCACGCATTGGTTCAACCTGGAGGACGATCCTTTCCGTACTACCAATCTCGTTGGCTCAGGGTCACTCCTGCAGGTGTCCGATCCCGCAGCCGCGGATCAGTTTCGCAGCACCGGCCCCGGGACCATTGAAATCCTGGAAGACCTGCCGGCCCGCTTTCGCTTCCGGCGTCGCGACCTTGTCAGTTCGGGGAGTCGATTCGAGGAATATACGATCTATCCGACCGGCCAGGTCTTCGTGTTGATCGGTGATGAAAGGTCGCCTGCCGCGGAGTCAAGATCGCAGTCCGTGCTGACCACTGCCTGCAACGGCAATCTCAACTGGTGGCAGGTGACGGATTCAGGCATGGGTTGGCCGGGCGCGCCCATCACCCGGTCCGAAGGATGCCTGCTTCTGGCCTCGGGCCTTTCGATTCCCTCCAATCGTCGCTCATTGCCGGACGATCTTCTCCTTTTGCCGAGCCGGGCCGGTCGCTACCTGGTTACCCTGGACCCGCAGGACCCCGCGCGATGGATGTTCTCTTTTCCGGAGGCCGGAGAGGGTGGGCGGATTGCCATTCAGCTGCGGGTCTTTCCACGGAACCTCGATTCACTTGACGCGGCGGAAACTTACCGGAAGGACTACCAGTCGCCGGCGAAGTTGCGGATTCGAGCGGGCAAAATGGACACGGATGAGATCGGTGATCTGAACGCTGACGGCTATAATGAGAGTGAAGGTTGTTACGTGGTGCGGGGAGGGCGGACGGTTGTGCTGGATGCGGGAGGGAATGATCGAATGCAGCCTGCCATCAAGTTTCTGAGCTCCGGGGTGAATGGGATTCCCGATGTGCTGGTCGATGGGAAGCTGGCGGAGCGTTCCGCCTACAACCTGGCCTGGCTGGAGGGAGATGCCCTTCTCCTGCACTGGCTCGGGACAGTTTCCGCAGGAGAGGGCATGGTATTCAGTCTGAGATAGAACGGCGGTGGTGTTTTAAACACAGAGGGCCGGTGAAACTGTGTTACGCTGTCCTGCGATGAGCCTGAAGGTCGTGTCATGGTTGTTGCTGGCCGCGAGCATGTTGCTTTCGCCTCTCCTCAGGGCCGGGCAGGACGAGGAGCGCAAGGAGCCCCGGGCGGGATTTTCGCGGGCTCTTCAGTTCAACTACGAAACGAAGGGTGGGGTGAAACGGGAACGTCGTGTTTTCCTCTGGTATCCAACCACCCGGAAAGAGGTCAGATTCCGCTACGGTGGCCAGCAGGGAATGATTGCGCCCGAGGCACCGGTGAAGGAAGGAGCTCATCCTCTCATCGTCTTCTCGCACGGATTCTGCGGGGCGGCGGACCAGAGTGTGTTTCTGATGGAATCCCTGGCACGGGCGGGATACGTGGTGGCTTCCGTGCACCATGAGGACGCCATGCACGCCGGGCAGCGGAAGCGGACGGCGATGCCCAACTTCCTGGAGGCAAAAGAATGGCAGGAGGACAAGTTTATCGATCGCAGGGAGGACATGGTGGCGCTCCTGAACTTTGTCCTGGGGCAGAATGGGCTGGAGGGTTCGCTTCTTCACAAGCGCCTGGTGCCGGGCATGGTGGGAGGTGCCGGACATTCGCTGGGCGGCTACGCTCTGGTGGGCATGGCCGGAGGACGGGATTCCTGGAGGGAGGAACGGGTGGGGGCCATCCTCCTTCTCTCACCCTACGTCCTGCCCTATCTCCACCATGGAAGCCTCAAGGGGGTCACCGTTCCGGTGATGGTGCAGGGCGGCACCTGGGATCTGGGGGTCACGCCCTTCCTGAAACGATTCTACGACCAGCTTGAGAGCGCGAAGTATTATCTCGTTTTGCGCGGGGCGGGTCATTTCGCGTGGACCGACCTGAACTCCGCAGGCAGCACCACTACCGAAGCGCTGAAGAAAGGGAATCCCAGGCTCATTGCCGAATACAGTATTGCCTTCTTTGACCGGCACCTGAAGGAACTGGATCGCAGGAAGGCGCTGGTTGCCCGTGGCAAGCAAGTCCACACTTGGAAGGCGAACGGGAAGGCGGAGTAGGGATGGGTCCGGTGGCGAGGTGGCTCGCTCTGGGATCGCGCAGCCTGTCCCCGAAGCGCAACCCGACCTCTGATTTGAAGAGAGCGCAGTGGTTGATGGCGAGGAGGGCGTAGTCCCGTCCTGGATCAATCTTCTCCTGACCTTGCTCGCCAAACAATCTGCGATGGGTTACAACTCCTGCGGATGAACTGGTACGAGCACGGGGTAATCCGCCAGCAGTGGATGCTGCTTCTCCTGATCCTGGTGATGTGCCTCATCCAGGGCTTCCAGATGTTCGGCCCGGAAGGTGCGGATGACCGTTTCATGGTTGTCCCCCTGGAGGTGACCACCAGCTGGCAGGCGGTGCGGAGTGGAGATGCGACAATCGATGACGTCTCCACCTTTTCGACCCTGATCAGCAACACGTTCCTGCATGGTGGGGCCTCCCACCTCGTGTTCAATCTCCTCTTCCTGTGGATCTTTGCCGCCCTGGCGGTGGAACTGCTGGGAACGCGCTGGATGCTGGTGGTCTATTTCCTGACCGCTGTCTCCGGTTCGCTTGGACACATCCTTCTCAATCCCTACGAGAATCACCAGTTGCTGGGAGCTTCCGGAGTCGTGATGGGGTTCGAGGGACTCTATCTCGGGATGGCCGTGCGGTGGCGCCTGCCGGATCCCCACGTCTTTCCCATTGCCCGTCCCATTCCGCCGGCCAACCTGGTCATCCTGACTGTGATCGGGATCTCTTTTGATTACTACCAGTTGATGGAACACTCCCAGAGCAACGTGGCCTACGGTGCCCACCTGGGAGGTTTCATTGTGGGGCTTTTCATGGCCTGCTTTGTTGTGCCCAGGCCGGGGCTGGCAGAAAAGCGGTAGCTCCCGTCGCCGGTGGGAATCGCGCGCGGAAGAAGGTGGCGGCCTTAATTCGGAGGCAGGCGGTGGACTCGATAGTAACGCTCGGCCGACGGGAAGAGAATGAGGTTGTTCAGAAAGGTGATGGTTGCTCCGGTCGCCTGAACCGGATCCCCCTGCGACTGCCAGGCCCTGAGATTGTCGGAAACTTCAAGGATGTAGTTCTGTCCCTCCACGCTTGTACAGGTGATCGTAACGGCAGTCCCCTCCTCATCGTAATCTACCGAACGGATGATCGGGCGGATGGGAGTCGGGGCGGGCGTGAATCGGGAGAGACGGAGATAGCGGGCCGCCACGTCGAATTCCGTTGATGGAGCCTGGGTGCCTCCTTCCGAGGCGATTTGCGCGACGAGCCCGTATTCCTCTGAAATCCAGAGATAGCTGCGCACGAACGACTGGCCCAGCTGCACCGGAGTACCCACGACGTCGGCCACTGAATCGAAGAGACTCAGCTCGTTAATGCGCAGGACATCCACCGTGCCCAGGGTGGGCAGGGTGAGGGTTCCATAGCCATCAACGAAGGAGGTGATGGTGACGCCCACATTGACCGGAACGACAAGGTCCCCGATGTCGATGGAGGTGGGATAGGAGGCCGGGACGGACCATGAATCGAGGTAGTCGATGGTGGCGGGATAATCGACCACAGGGTTGTCGAATTGCGTCACCGGGTTGGTCGGGTTGCCTGCCGGGTCGTGAAAGCCGTGCAGTTCCCGGCCGCCAGGGGTGAGGTTGAAGAACGTCCAACCGGTCCGTCCATCTGAATCAACCGTGCGCAGCTCCGTCAGTTTGGCCCCCGCGAAGGGACCGCTGAACGGAGATTGATCAGCCGGGAGGATTTCGTAATGATAGGTTTCGTCATCCACGCCCGCCGAAAAGTCCCACTGGAACGGTCCCCCCGTCCCCATGATCAGCCCATTTACGACTGTCAGGTTCCCCTGGTGAGTCAGGAAGGAGCGCTGGACCCCGGAGGTCATCTGCAGGTCTGCGAGTTCGACGGTGATTTGTGCCGAGGCGGTGAGACTGCCGAGGACAGTTGCGGTGGTGAGGGAAAAGCCGAGGGGTTTCATCTGTGCAGGAGTGGCGGGATTCTGGGAGCGCCGCTGCGGGCCGGCAACGAACCGCAGCCGAATAAAATACAGGGGTAGCCGGGATTTTCAAGGCGCAGAAATCAATGAAGTTGATTGATTCCGGGGTGCGATCTGGCGCCTTCCCCCGTCCCCAGTGGGAGAAGACATGACCACGGGCAAGGTTGTTCTGCGAATTGGCGATTGTGAGGGATGGCGCTTGTGCGCTATGTCATACCCGGTTTGAGGAGTCGCTATCGAGCAGGTTTCCGGGTGGTCGGTCAGGCGTGCCTGGCCCTCGCTGCCCTGGCCGGGGGCTTCGCCGCGGACGAGGCTGGAGGCCTGCGTTTCTTTGAGGAGAAGATCCGTCCGCTCCTCTCCGAAAACTGTTTTGAGTGTCACGGGCCGAAGAAGCAGAAGGCAGGGTTGCGTCTCGATGCGAGGGCACTCCTTCTCAAGGGGGGCGAGAGCGGACCGGCCATCGTGCCGGGGAAGCCCGGCGATTCACTTCTCATCGAGGCGGTGAAGTATCTCAGTTCGGATCTCGAGATGCCGCCAAAGAGGAAACTTGGCAAACGCCAGGTCGAGGATCTGACCCGCTGGGTTGCAATGGGGGCGCCCTGGCCGGGGGGCGAGGCGGTGGCTGCAGACGGGGATAAGCCGGAAAAGGAGTTTGAAATCAGCGAAGAAGACCGTCGCTACTGGGCGTTCCAATCGTTGCGGAGGGAAGGGGAGAAGCACTTCGATGAGATCATCGAGGCAACGCTTGAAGAGAAGAATCTAATTGCCAATTCCCCTGCTCCGCGGGAGGTCCTCATCCGGCGCGCCTGCTACACCCTGCTCGGTCTTCCCCCGAGCTTTGCAGAGGTACAGACCTTCGTTAATGATCCGGATCCGGAGGCCTTCCTGAAACTGGTGGATCGCCTGCTGGCCATGCCGGAATATGGTGAACGCTGGGGACGGCACTGGCTGGATGTGGTGCGTTTCGCGCAGAGTAACGGTTACGAGCGCGATGACGAGAAGCCGCACGCCTGGCGCTATCGCGACTATGTGATTGCATCCTTCAACCAGGATAAGCCATACGACCGTTTTGTGCTGGAGCAGATTGCGGGCGACGAGCTGCCCGATGGAGGAGACGAGGGATGGATTGCGACCGGATTCCACCGGCTGGGGGTGTGGGATGACGAACCGGACGACAAGCGGGCGGCGGAGTTTGACGGGCAGGATGATATCCTGAAGACCACCACGGAGACATTTCTCGGTCTCACGGTGGGATGTGCGCGTTGTCACGATCACATGTTCGATCCCATCTCGCAGCGCGACTACTACGAGCTGCTGGCCTTCTTCCGCAACGTCAAGCCCTACAACAAGCCGGGAGGGGACACCATTCGCAAGACGGGAGCGGGAGATGCCCTGGTGGTAACTGAGCGTGGCAACAAGCCCATGGAAACCCATCTCCTCATTCGGGGAAACGCTGGCCGTCCGGCCGACAAGGTGGAACCGCACTTTCCCGAGATTCTTGGCGGGGGATCCCCCGAGGTGACGCCCACCCCTCACTCGGTGGGGCGGCGCCATGCCTTTGCCAGGTGGGTCGCTCGGGAGGATAACCCGCTTACCGCACGCGTGATGGCCAACCGCCTCTGGCATGGTCACTTTGGGCGGGGGATCGTGGCTACTCCCAATGACTTTGGGAAGGCGGGGAATCCGCCCACCAACGGGGCCCTTCTGGACTGGCTGGCCAGTGAGTTCATGGAGCACGGCTGGTCGATCAAGCATATTCATCGCGTTATCATGAACAGCCGGGCGTGGCAGAGATCCTCCGTGGGAAACGCCGCGAACGAAGCGATCGACCCGGGGAACCTTCATCACTGGCGGGTCAACCTGCGCCGGCTCGAGTCGGAGGCCATCCGGGATTCAATTCTCAAGTGCGCCAGCGCCCTCAATCCGGAGCGGGGCGGGCGCGGGTTCTTCCCCGCCCTTGCCGGGGAAGTGGTTGCCGGAGGGTCCAAGCCGGGGCGCAACTGGCAGTGGTCCCCGCCCGAACAGCAGCGTCGTCGCAGCGTGTATGCCTTCGTGAAGCGGACCATGCTCTATCCGTTCTTTGAAATCTTCGACTACGCCAACACCGAGGGATCCCTGGGGGTACGTCCCACCACCACGGTGGCTCCGCAGGCTCTTCTCCTCCTCAACAGTGAGTTCGTGGCAGAGAATGCGGCGCGGGTGGCGGAGAAGGCAATGACGCAACCCGATCCTGTCTCCTCCGCATTCCGGATGGTGCTGAGCCGAAATCCCACCGAAGAAGAGAGCAGGCTGGCTGCCGCCTTCCTTGCGGATCAGGAGAGGCAACAGGAACTACTGACGCGACGGCTTTCTTTCCGTCCTGACTTTCCGCCGGCTCTTTTCAACGCGTATCAGAAAAATCTCCCCGCGGAGCGCTTCCTGCGGGGGCCGATTGCGGGATGGGAATACCACAAGGGGAAGTGGACCGGTGGCTATGAGAGCATCGTCAATGCGGAGCGCGATTGGCCGGCTTTCGCCCTTTACCGCGTTCCGTCCCGTGACGTCAGTGTCTCCGGACGGTTCCTGCTTGATGGGATCACCGAGCAATCCGCAGTTCTCCTGCGGGCTAACCCCCGCGGAGCGGTCTTTGAGGGTTACAGCGTGCTCCTGGACAAGACGAAGGGGGAGATTGCGATCCGTCGCCACCAGGGAGAAAAAACTGCAAACCTCTCGAGGCAGGCTGTTTCGGGACTAGGAAAGGGACTGGATATCGCGATTACCCTGGTGGGAGGGAAAATCGTGGTGCGCTGCGGATCAGGGGAAAAAGTGGAGGTCGAGGACCCAGCTCCCATCGGGGGCAGGGGCCGGGTGGGAGTGAGTGCCTGGGGAGGTTCAGTCAGCATTGATGGACTCACCATCATGGCGGATGGTCAGACCTACGCAGTGGCGGAAATCGACTACGGGAAGTCCAGATTCGTCGCTCCAGGGCAAACAGAGATTCAGGGGGCCCCGCAGGGATGGTCTGCCTACGGAGGAGATTGGTCGGTTGGGGGAAATGAGATTTCGGTGGCCAGAGAGAGCGGACCCAAGCTTCTCTGGGATGCGGTCGGCCCCCTCGGGGATGGCGACTCCCTCAAGGCGGAGGTCCGGATCGTCGATGGCTCGATCGGTGGTTTCCTTCTGAACGTGCGAGAGCCGAAAGTGGGCGCCAATAACTGGATTGGCTACGAGGTGAGCTTCTACCTCGACGAGGGTAAACTTGTCCTGGGAACACACCAGAATGACTGGAAACCACGCGCCGAGGCGCCGGCGACCCTCAAACGGGGGAAATGGCACTGGCTGGAGGCGAGGACAGTGGGGGATCGCGTGCAGGTATTCCTCGATAATCGTCCTGCACCCTACATCGATCACAGGATGGACCAACCTCTCGAGGCAGGCCTGGCCGGGTTGCGGACCTGGGGAGCCCGGGTTGACTACCGGAATGTGCATGTGGTCAGAGGTGGGAAGAAGACTGCGTGGTTGGCACCACCGACGGCAGGGTTGCAGGAGGATAAGAGCCTCCTGGTGCTTTCGAGGAGAGAGGTGACTGCCCGGAAGCGGGCGCTGGAGGAATTCTGTTCCTTGTTGCTGAACCTGAACGAATTCGTTTACATTGATTGACCAGAGAGGACTCGAGTATGTCTCTTCCACCGGGCCAGATTGAAGCGCAGAGCCGCCGGAATTTCCTGAAGACCTTCGGGACTTCCATGGCGGGGGTTTCGCTCTCGGGCATCTTCGACGGATCGAGGGTTTTTGCTGCTCCGGCTTCCACCCTGCTCAATCCGCTGGCACCGAAGCCGCAGGATTTCCCGGCCAAGGCCAAGGCCTGTATCTACCTCTATCTCTATGGTGGGCCGTCCCAGATGGATCTCTTCGACTACAAGCCGGATCTGCAGAAGAGCAGTGGCAAGAAGATCAAGATGGAGATTCGTCGTCGGGAGATGCGTGATTCGGTGTTGCAGGGGTCCAAGCGCACCTTTGCACAGCACGGCAGGTCCGGCCTCTGGTGTTCCGATGCTCTGCCGAATATCGCGAAGCACATGGACAAGCTGGCGGTTATCAAGTCGCTTTACATGGACTCCTTTGCGCATGGTTCGGCCAACCTGCAGATGAATTGCGGACGTGTGCGGCAGGGGCATCCTGCCTTGGGAGCCTGGATTGCACACGGACTGGGATCGTCAAATGCAAACCTGCCGGGGTTCGTGGTCATGCTTGATCCGCGGGGTGGTCCCATCCCGGGCGCAGCGAACTGGACGGCGGGCTACATGCCGGCGGCCTATCAGGGAACGGTTCTTCGTGCGATTGGCAATCCGGTCCTTAATCTCAAGCCCAGTGCCAACGTGACGATGCAGATGCAGGGCGACAAGGTGGACGCCATAAACGCCCTCAATGAGCTGCACCGTCAAGGGCGGGAGAGTTACTCGGAACTCAGTGCCCGTATTGCCACCTACGACCTTGCCTACCAGCTCCACACCTCCGCCCCGGAGGCCCTCGACATCTCTTCGGAGGATGAGAAGACCAGGGAGCGCTATGGGTTGAATCTGCCCAGGGGCGATCACAAGCTCAGTATTCCCCCGGCCCACTTCGGGCGCCAGTGCCTCATTGCGCGACGCCTGGTGGAACGCGGGGTGCGCTTCGTGCAGCTCTACTCGGGAGGCGGACACCAGCAGCAGAACTGGGATGCCCATAACGGGGTGGAAGAGAATCTGCAGATTCACTGCCCCGAGATTGACCAGCCGATCGCAGGGCTGCTCGAGGACCTCGAGCAGCGGGGCCTGCTGGAGGAAACCCTCGTGATCTGGGGCGGGGAGTTCGGACGCCAGCCGGTATCGCAGGGCAAGAATGGCGGGCGTGATCATAATCCGAAGGGCTTCACCTACTGGCTGGCCGGAGGAGGAGTGAAGGCGGGTAGCAGTTACGGTGAGACTGATGAACTCGGGCACGAGGCCGCAGTGGATCGCCACCATGTACGGGACCTGCACGCTACCATCCTGCGCCTCATGGGCCTCGACCACGAGCACCTCACCTACCACTACGGCGGGCTTGACCAGCGCCTAACGGGAGTGGTTCCCGCCCATCCCATCCATGGCGTTCTTGCCTAGGCCCTGGCTGTTACGAACAAAGTCCGCATCATGGATGCGGACGTCGTAAGGGGTTGTGATCGCAGGTGTGAAGATGTCGATGGAGGCGGTGCCTCTCAGCCCTGCTGGATCTTGGCCGGATGTTTGAGCATGTCGCGGACTTCTTTCTGATTCATCCCGTCAACCGTTTCCTGGGTAACTCCGAGGGCCACCAGGCGCTTGCGATGATCAGTCTGACGTCGACGCTTGGCTGCACCGCCCTTGCGAGGGCGGGTGAGCTGCGTCTTCATGAACTTTCTCTTCGTGCGCATGTCGGAATAAGAGTTCGGGTTGGAAACAGGTGTTGTGCGGGGGCGGCGGGTAATAGGGTTTCCGGGCGGTCCGGTCAACCTCAATTGTGGGGCGGGGCCTGCGCTTGCCATGAGGCCAGAATGCGGCAGGATCAAGAATTCATGAGCGAGGAGCCCGGAACTGAGCCCTTCTGCAGAGTCTACGAGCACTCGATCCGGGTGGCAGTTCCAGCCTTTCTCTTCACCGTGGGCATGGCGGTTGCCGATACGCTTCCTCAGCTCGAGGGCCGCCAGCCACCGCAGTCAGTCGAGGAGTTGTGGGCCAACTACGATCCGGATGCCGAGCCGCTTGAGGTGGAGGTGATCCGGGAGTTTGAGGAGGAGGGGATTACGATCCGCATGCTCACCTACACCATCGGATCTTTCCGGGGGAAGAAGTCGCGAATGGCGGGCTACTACGGCTTTCCCACCGGCACGAAGGCGAAGCTTCCTGCGCTCATTCAGATGCACGGTGGTGGTCAGCGGGCGGAGGTGCACAGCATCAGGTACGCCGCCCAGAACGGATACGCCTGCCTTGCCCTGAACTGGGGTGGGCGCACCCTTGAGCGGGCCCGTGAGGGGGATCCCGGCACGGACTGGGGTGCGGTAGATGCCACCCAGACCGGACACAACAGTCACTATGGATCGTTGATTCCCGATGACAGAACCGTTGATACGGTAGAATCACCCCGCAACAGCAACTGGTTTCTCATCGTGATGGCGGCCAGGCGCGGGGTGAGCTTTCTGCAGAAGCAGGCTGAAGTGGATCCTGACCGCATCGGGGCCTTCGGGCATTCCATGGGCGGCAAGTTGACGGTGATGCTGGCGGGGTCCGACGAACGGATCGTGGCGGCTGCGCCTTCCTGCGGGGGTGGTGGCAGCGCCCCCGGGGACATCCGCGCACGGGCCAATGCGGGGGTGCGTCCAAGGAAGTCCGCTCTCTGGCACCGCACCATTGACGACCCGCCCTACCTCGAGCGGATCACCGCGCCGATTCTCTACATGGGGCCGCAGAACGATTTCAACGGGATCCTCGACAACGTTTACGCGAACTGGAAGCGACTGGGGAGCAAGGTGGTCAACTACACGGTGAATCCGCATATGAATCACCGGGCCACCCCCGAGCACGTTTTCCCCGGGATGCTGTTCTTCGAGGCGCACCTGAAGGGAGCTTTTGATTTTCCCGTCACTCCTGAATTGAGGATGACACTGGAGGAGAAGGACGGGATTCCGCGGGCTTTCCTGGTCCCGGATCAGCCCGGTCGGGTCGCTGAAGTGGAAATCTATTATTCAGTCGATTCGCATATCCTCACCCGCTTCTGGCGCACGGCAATTGCTGAGCGTGAGGGAAACTCATGGAGTGCCCGGCTTCCGGTCTTCAGCACGGGGCAACCACTCTTCGTGATGGCCAATGTCTACTACCGGCTTGATCACAAGGTGGTGGGTTACCGCTGGATGAAAAAGCCACCTGGAACCTTCGGAGTATCGTCAGGAATGCGCAGCTTTACGCCGGAACAGCTGGCTTCTTCCGGGGTGAAGGGGAATGGGAAACAAAATCCCATGATCGAGGAGGAGTTCTCCGACTACCAGGATTGGTACCGGCTGGACTGGAAAAATCCGCATTGGTGGAGCGTCTGGACACGCAAGGTCAAGGATCCGGGGTTTGCCGCTCCGGCAGGGGCCAGGCTCCTCCTGGATGTGAAAGTGGAGGATGACACCACGCTCTTTTTCGTGGTGAAGGACAATTCCTGGGGCGCCTTTCCGGGGATAAGACGGCAGGGGGAGTTTTATGCCCGGGTGGATCTTAAGGGTTCTCCAGCCTGGCAGACGCTGGGAGTCACACCCGGAGATTTCAAGCTGCTGGAGGGGCGCCAGAAGTACGCCTTGCAGTCGTGGAAGCACGTGACGGAGCTGGGACTGCGCGGCAGAGTGGTTCTGCCTGGCGAGGGTCGGCGGATCGAGCTCCCGGAAGGCTCCGAGGTTGGCTGGCGTTCCCCGCGCTTTTTCCGCAATCTCCGCTGGGAAGTTCCCTGATCCCTTCATCATTCATGACTGGGTACCGGTGCCACGGGTGTTTTCCGCCCTGGGGCGGGTTCTGCAAGGCTTGCGCCGGACGTTCGATCTGTCACCTTCCCGGCATGATGCGATTCATCTTCCTCGCCCTCCTGCCGGGTCTGCTCGCACCCGTCTTCGCGGCCAAGCCCAACATCGTCCTGATCATGGCGGACGACCTCGGTTACGAGTGCGTGGGTGCCAATGGGGGGGCCTCCTACCAGACGCCGGTCCTCGATTCCATGGCGAAGGAGGGCATGCGCTTTGAGCATTGCTACTCGCAGCCCCTCTGCACGCCCTCCCGGGTGAAGCTGATGACCGGGATCTCCAATATCCGCAACTATATCAAGTTCGGCCTCCTCGATCCCAAGGCCACCACCTTTGCGCAGCTGCTCAAGAAGGAGGGCTACGCCACCTGTGTGGTGGGAAAGTGGCAGTTGCTGGGTGGTCTGGAGGGTCCGAACAACTTCGGTTTCGATGAGTACTGTCTCTGGCAGCTCAACCGTCGCCCCAGCCGCTTTGCCAACCCGGGCCTGGAAGTGAATGGTAAGCAGGTGGACCATGACAAGGGCGGCTATGGACCCGATGTAGTGAGTGACTACGCCTGTGAGTTCATCGGCAGGAACAAGAACAAGCCCTTCCTGGTCTATTATCCCATGATCCTGACCCATTGCCCCTTTGAGCCCACCCCGGACTCCAGGGACTGGGATCCCAAGAGCAAGGGATCTCCCACCTACAAGGGGAATGCCAAGTACTTCGGGGACATGGTGCGCTACATGGACAAGATCATCGGCAAGATTCTCAGGAAACTCGAGGACGAGGGCGTGCGAGAGAACACCCTGGTGGTTTTCGTGGGTGACAATGGAACCGACAAGCCGGTGATTTCCCGCATGAACGGACGCGAGGTGGCCGGGGCGAAGGGGGCCATGCACGACGGTGGGAATCGCGTTCCCTGTCTCGTCAGTTGGCCGGGGACGATCCCGGCCGGTGTCGTGTCCAGGGAGATTCTCGATCTCAGCGACTTCCTGCCCACCTTCTGCGAGATGAGTGGTGCGTCCGTTCCCGGGGGAATTGATGGCAAGAGTCTCCTGGCGACCCTGAAGGGTGGAAAGAAGAAGCACCGCGATTGGATCCACATCTGGTATTCGCGGAGCGGGAGCAACAGACAGGCTGAACAGTTCGTGCGAAACCAGCGCTACAAGCTTTACGGGGATGGCAGGTTCTTTGACGTGGGGAAGGACGTGCTGGAGAAGTCTCCGCTGCAGATGCCCCTGAGCGAAGAGGAGCGCCGGCTACGCTCTCTCCTGCAGGCGGGGCTCGACCAGTACAAGGATAAGCGACCAGCTCACCTCGGCAAGGAGAAGGGCAAGGGCAAGAAGAAGCAGTAAATTGCCGGGGAGAGGGGGATGCAGGTCAAAGCGACCCCTTGGAGCGCTTGGTAGCCTTGAGATCGGCGTCGAACTTCTTAGCGAGAGCCTGCAACCGGGCGGTCACCCCGGGGTGGACGGAGGCGAGGTTCTTCTTCTGGCCGATATCCTCATCCAGGTCGAAGAGGGCAAGCTGGGTGCGCTTCTGGAGGTAGGGCCCCGGGATGCCATCGCGGCCTGGCTCAGCTTTCAGGCTGCGGTAGGCGTGGGAAAGGTGCAGGGACCACTTCCCCGAGCGCACGGCCTCAAGCTGGTCTCCCCGGTAGAAGAAGTAGGCTTCATGTGGACTCTTGGCCGTGGCGGGATCGGTCAAGAGGGCACTGATGTCCCTGCCGTCGACCGTGTGGGCGGGTCCCTTCCCCTTCACGAGAGCCTTGATGGTGGGGAAGACATCGATATGCATGGCCGGGGCATGGCATACACCGCCCGCCTTGACCCGGTGAGGCCAACGGACGATGCAGGGGGCGCGTTGGCCGCCCTCCCAGGTAGTGCCTTTTCCTTCCCGGAGCGGTCCCGCACTGCCAGCGTGGTTGCCGTAGCTGAGCCAGGGGCCGTTGTCGCTGGTAAAGAGGACGAGGGTGTTCCTGTCGATCTTGTGCTTGCTGAGGGCAGAGAGAATCTGCCCCACCGACCAGTCGATCTCCATGATGACATCGCCATAGAGCCCCTGCTTTGATTTGCCCTTGAACCTGTCGGAAACAAAGAGGGGCACGTGAGGCATGGAGTGCGCGACATAGAGGAAAAAGGGTCTCGTTCGATTGCGCGAGATGAAGTCGACGGCCTTGTCGGTATAGGAGGTTGTGAGACCGACCTGGTTTGCCGGAGTGACCTCCTTGTTGATGATCCTGTTGCCCTCGATCATGGGGAGGTGTGGCCAGCGTTGGAGGCGTTTCTCCATGGGGAGGTGGCGCACGCCCGGGTGGTGGGGCCACATGTCGTTGGAGTAGGGAAGTCCGAAGTACTCATCGAAGCCGTGCTGGAGGGGCAGGAATTTCTCATGGTGGCCGAGGTGCCACTTGCCAAAGAGGGCGGTGGCGTAACCGCGCTCCTTCAGCATCTCGGAGATGAGTATTTCACCGTCGGCAATTCCGGTCCGCGATTTCGGACCGGGTGCTCCCAGCATGTTGATGCGATTGGGATAGCAACCGGTGAGCAGACCGGCCCGTGAGGCGCCGCACACCGCCTGGGGGACATACCAGTTGGTGAAGCGCAGGCCCTCGTCGGCCATCCTGTCGAGGTGGGGAGTCTTGAAGCTGGTAGCGCCAAACTTCCCGGTATCGGCGTAACCCTGGTCATCGGTCATGATGATGATGATGTTGGGCGGAGAGCCGAAGGAATCCCGGGCGAGGGCGGGCACCGGCCAGAGAGCAAGGGTGCCGGTGGCAAGAACGAGGAGGCGATTCATGGTCATGGTATTACTCGGAATGCGCGGGAGTAACTTTTCTCCCTTGGCGATATGGAAGGGGAATCGTTCGCCGAGAGAAAGCGATAAATGAGGCAGATCATCAGGGTGCGGGGTCCCATGGAGTTCCTGACCGGGTGAACGGTTTCACGGGTATGATACGGCGGGTTGCACTCTGGTGCAACTTGGGTTGGAATCGGGGCGTGAGGTTTTCCTGTCCTTCCTGTAACCAAGCTCTCCTGGCCCAGCAGCAGGCGTCAGAGTCGCAGGATCAGTGCATCTCGACCGCGCAGGAACCGAGGCCACCCCGGAAGTAGTTGAACTGCACGTCGGGGTGGTCGGCGAGGAGGGACATGGGGACCGCGGAGTCAGCGAGGCCCTTGGAAATCATGAGAGCGGTGAGTCGCTGGCCAAGGGGATTGTCGTGCGTCCCGGCCTGCCAGATGGAAACCTTCCCGGCCTGCCAGGTTTCGACCGGTCCCACCGTGACCGCCTGGCTGGGGACCATGGTGATGTTGCCTCCACCCGAGGTACGGGCATTCTGGGCGAGGGTGATGGGATGGAGTTCGACCACCCGGGTGCCGAGCTTGCGGTATTCCGCGGGGGAAGGCGGTTCATCGAGGTAGCTGCCCTCGCGGCGGAGAGGATCGTTGAAGGCCCAGTGCTTGATATCACCCTGCCCCCCCTGCATGACGGCGCAGCGCACACCGGAGTTCCAGGAATCGATGTAGGGCTGAGTGTCGGCGGCGGGGAAGTGGAGGTTTTCCTCCAGGAACCCCGCCTCGATGCGGTCGAAACACAGTTCGCGGTCGGACTTTTCAAAGGAGAGCGGATGATCGAGGGGAACTTCCTTCCCGTCATGGCCCACCCATTCGTCCATCCCCCAGAAATGGCCGCAGGAGACGTTGATGCCGAGTTCATTGACGAGGCGTGCGACAAGAGGGAGCTGTTCAGTCGGCCCAATCGGTCCACAGATGCCGACCGGGTTGTCGGCGGTAGCCTGTCTCCAGGTGTCGATGTACTCGAGGGCCTCGGCGAGGTAGAAGTCCTCAAGGGTGTCATACATCACGACCCGGAATCCGGGACGGGAGAGTTGTTCGAGATCTTTCTCGGTGAGTCTGGCCGCATCCTGGATGATGGCTGGATCCAGGGTGGTGTAATCCCACCAGGAGGAGGAGATCTTGGATTGCGGACGCATGGTCGATGAGGGGTTCGAGAGAGGAAGGAAGGGTGGGGTGGGTTCGGGTGATTACGAGCTTGAATTCCCGGTGATGAGGTATCTCTCACCGAGAATGTCCGCCAGGGGATCCTGATCGTGGGCGGAGAAGCCGAGGTGAAGATGGCGTCGCCAGCCTTCAGCCTGGCGGAAGCGGCCGGAAAGCTGGCCGATCTGGAGGACGAGATCGTCGAGGACCTTGAGGTAGGAGTCGACACCCTGGGATCTGTCGAGCCAGTCCTTCTGGGACGCGTGGGCGGCGAGGGCTTCGCGCTGGATCGCGAAGACCGGGGAGGTATCCACGAAGGATTCGATGGGGGCAGCGACGCGGAGCGGATCGCAGAGGCCGTGGGGGACGGAGTGGTAGATGAAAACGTCTTCCGGGTAGGTGTCGTCGGAAGGCGGATCGGTCACGAAGTTGGGCATGCCGTGCGTGAAACCCGCAGTCACTGCCAGCCGACAGGTATTGGTGTGATCCTCCATGTAGTCCTGCGGGGGGTGGGTGAGAATGATGGAGGGTTTCACCTGTCGCACCACGCCAGCCACCTTGCGCAGGGTCGGCAGGTCGTAGAAGATCTCGAGATCATCGCAGATGGGCGGATGAAAGTGGGCTCCGAGGAGGTCGGAGGCAGTTCTCGCTTCCTCGAGACGAACGCGACGTGTCTCCTCCGCACCCATTTCGACCGAGCCACAATTGCCGGTGGAGAGGTTGAAGTAGTGCGTTTCGAATCCGGCCTCCTTCAGGAGGAGGAGAGTTCCGGCCCCGAAGTACTCGATGTCATCGGGGTGGGCGAAGATGGCGAGGGCGATGCTTCGCACGGGTGGTTGTTATTGGGTTGCTGGTTATCCGGTCCGCGGCGGGCAGGGCCTGGGCCGGGAAGGCCTGGCTAGAGTTTGACCGGTTGACCGGTGGCAGCACTTTCGTCGGCAGCGAAAAGCACACGGAAGGTCTGCAGGGCGTCGCGGTAGCTGGTGAGGGGCATGGGTTCGCCCTTGTCGAGAGCATCAAAGAAAGCCTGGAACTGGTCCTGGTAGGGATGGTCGGCGACGTCGCCCGAATCTGCGAGGGCCACGGGCAGCCTTGTCCAGGCCTTGTCGCGGAGATGGAGCTTTGACGAGTAGAGCTTGTCGTCGAGGATGCTGCCTTCGCTGCCGCAGAGCTGGGTGTGGAAATAGTAGGGCATGAAGCAGTCGATCACGCTGGCGCACTTGCCCACCGCGCCGTTCCTGAACTTCAGGATGGTTGTGGTGGTGGTTGGATACTCGTATTTGGCGAAGATCTCGTGGGTGGACTGTGCGTTGTAGGCCATGACTTCCTCGACCTCCGACCCCATGCAGAGAAGGAGGGCGTCCAGGGCGTGGCAACCGGCGGAGAGGAGCGAGCTACCGCCATTCTCCCTGGTGGTGTTCCAGCGGTACTGTCCGTACCACGGACCTATTCCATGATAATAGTCGATCTCACCGTAGTGGATATCGCCGATGAGACCCTCCTCGATGATGGATTTGATGGTGGTGAACTGGGAGATAAACCGCAGCTCGAAACAGACACAGCTCCTGGTGTTGCTGGCTTCGAAGGCGGCCTCGATGGCCTCGGCGTCCTCGAGGTTGAGGGTGATGGGCTTCTCCAGGATGACCTGCTTTCCCGCCTTGGCGGCTGCAATGGCCTGATCCCTGTGCTGGGTCGGATAGGAGGTGATGTCGATCACGTCGATGGAGTCGTCGGCCAGGAGGTCCTCCACCTTGTTGTAGACTTTGATTTCGCTCCCGTGAGTGGCGGATAGTTCCGCGGGATTGAGGTCGCGGGAGGAGTAGACCGCGGTCACGTTGCCCTGGCTGGTGTTGTTGAGCGCTTCGATGTGAGCGGTGGCGGCCCAGCCATATCCGATGACGCCGACGTTGTAGCTGTTGCTCATGGCTGAGAGGATCTCTGCTCGCGTTGAAGGGTGAAGCAATTTCTTGAGGGCGGAGAAGATTCTGGGTTCCCGCGTGAACTGAATGGTCGGGAGATTGGATGATTTCAGGGTATCCGGATGTGATAAACATGAGGTCTGGCTTCCTGGTTGAACAAAATCTGGTTGGAGCGGGGGGCCTGTCAGCATGCTTGTGGCAGCTGGTGAGATTGGTTAGCTTTTGGCGATGATCCGTCACCCTTTTCTTGTCGCCTTTTTCCTGGCCGGACCGGCCCTGGCCGGACCGGACTCGCTCCCACTGGGACTGGCGGAGGGTCTCAGGAGCATCCACGTTCCGGACGGTTTCGTGGTGGAGTTGATGGCAGCGGAGCCGCATGTGAAGGATCCGGTAGCTTTCGACTGGGACACCATGGGGCGCCTGTTCGTGGTGGAGATGGCGGATTATCCGCTGGGATTGGACGGAAAGGGGCAGGCAGGTGGTCGCATCCGGCTCCTTGAGGATCGTGATCTGGACGGTCGCTATGACCATTCCACTCTCTTTGCCGACGGGCTCAATTTTCCCAATGGAATTCTCACCTGGCGTGACGGGGTCATCGTGACGTCTGCTCCGGATGTTATCTTCCTGCGGGACAGGGACGGAGATGGCGTTTCGGACGAGCGGGAAGTGCTTCTCACCGGGCTTTCAGAGGGCAATCAGCAGCTCCGGGCGAATGGACTGCGCTGGGGCCTGGACAACTGGGTTTACGTGGCGGCGGGCGGGCACCATGGCAAGCACGCGTCATCCACCGTGGTCCGTTCCACGCGCAACAAGAGCGAAGTCAAGGTGGGGAGTCGCGATTTTCGCTTCAATCCGGACACCGGGGTGGTGGAACCGCAGAGTGGTCCGTCGCAGTTCGGGCGGAACCGGGACGACTGGGGCCGCTGGTTCGGCACGCAGAACTCCCGGCCGCTTTGGCACTACGTCCTGCCGGACCATTACCTGCGGCGCAATCCGCACCTCGCTGCGCCGGACGGTCGGGTGCAGTTGCCTGGTCCACTCAACCCGCCGGTCTATCCGGCGAGTAAGTTGCAGAAGCGCTATCACAGCTTCGAGCAGTCGGGCCACTATACGTCGGCCTGCAGCGGGATGATTTACCGTGACCATTTCCTTTTCGAGGAAGGCACGATCAATGGGTTTTCCTGCGAGCCGTTTCATAACGTGGTCCAGCGGCTTGCCCTGGAACGGTCAGGAGTCACCTTCAAGGCACGGCGGGCAGGAAAGGAGAAGGAACCTGACTTCTTTGCGAGCAGCGATCGCTGGTGCCGGCCGGTGATGGTGCGGACAGGACCGGACGGCTGCCTCTGGGTGGCCGACATCTACCGCTACATAATCGAGCATCCGCAGTGGCTTCCCCAGAAAGGGAAGGAGGAGCTCCTGCCGTTCTATCGCCACGGAGAGGACCGGGGTCGGATCTACCGGGTGCGGCGGACCGGGCATGCCCCGCGTGATATTCCGCGTCTGGCCGGACTTGATACGTCGGATCTCGTTGCGGGGCTGTGTTCTCCCAACGGCTGGGTTCGCGACAAGGTTCAGCAGGAGCTTTTGTGGAGAAACGACAAGGCCGTGCTCCCACTGGTGCGTGCATTGGCTGGCGAGGCGGACCTGGCGGAGACAATTCCACATGCGCTGGGAGTGCTGGACGGGATGGGGGCGCTTGGGGAGGACGAGCTGATCAAGGGGCTGGACGGTCATCATGCCGGGGTCCGGGAGAACGCCCTGCGGGTGGCGGAAGGTCACGCCAGTCCCCCGGTGGTGGCGGCGGCTTTGCAGCTGGTTGACGACCGGGATCCCGGAGTGCGGATGCAATTGGCCTTCTCGATTGGTGCCTTCCCCCCCTCCGCTGACTGTGGAAGAGCCCTCGCGGGGCTGCTCCTGCGGGATCACAAGGAGCCTTTCGCCACCATTGCGGTGTTAAGTTCTGCCCTGCCGCATCTCGATCACCTGTGTGCCGCCCTGAGCGAGTCCCGGGATCCGGCCTTGAGCGCGGTGGCCCGGCCACTCATTGAGGTGCTCCTCCGTGCGGGCAAGTCGGAGAAAGTCATCCGATTCCTGATTCCCGTCTTTGAGAGGGCGCGTCTCACCTTGAAGGCCGAGACCGTGTTTCTCTGCGTGGAACTCGATCGGCTGCTGAGGAACCGGCAAGCGCAACTAAAGGAACTTGTGGAGAACAAGGATGCCGCACTGGTGGAATTCAATCGCGTGCACGTGGACCTGTTGGAGCGGGCAAGATCGCTGATTACGGGTGAGACCGGAAGGATGGAGGACCGGCTGGCGGCGGCTGCCTTGCTCGCCCGGCATCCAGGGCCCCGTGAGATTGCCATGGAGTTTCTCAGGAGACGCATTTCCCCGGCCACTCCTCCTGGTGAATTGAAAGCCGTGCTTGCGGTCCTGGGTGGAACCGGAGCTGAGGAAGTGCCGGCAATTCTCCTGGAGAAGTGGGAACAACTCTCACCCACCGGCCGTGGCTGGGCGGTGGATGAGCTCTTTTCACAGGTGGCGTGGACGGAGACTCTGCTCGCTTCCCTGAAAGGCGGGAAGGTGAGGCTGGCCGACCTTGATGCGACCCGGCGCCTGCGGCTCCGGCAGCATCCCAATAAAGGAATTCGAACGATGGCTTCCGATCTGCTGAAGAGCGGGTCTTCACCTGTCCGGGAGAAGGTGGTGGAGGATTTTGGACCGGCGTTGAACCTGGAAGGTGATGTGGCCAAGGGACGGGTGGTTTATCGCAGGTTGTGTCTGGCCTGTCACAGGCACGGGAAGGAGGGTCGGGAGGTGGGTCCCGATCTCAGGTCCGTCAGGGAGCACCCTCCCGAGAAACTCCTGGCCAGTATCCTCAACCCTAATCTTGACATCCAGCCGGGGTTCCACGCTTACAACTGCGAATTGAAGAGCGGGGAGTTTCTTTTCGGCCTCCTCGCTTCCGAGAACGCGGTCAGCATCACCTTCAAGGTTCCCGACGGGACCACCAAGGCGATCCTGCGCAGTGACATCAAGAGCCTCAAGAGTCTCAACCTCTCTCTCATGCCGGAGGGGCTGGAGGCGGGTCTTTCCCAGCAGGACCTGGCGGACCTGGTCTCCTTTATCAGATCCTAGTTGATCGGGCAGGTCCCATGTCGCGGCCTGCCGGGAGCAGGGATGGGAGTTCTTTCCCTGCGGGTCAGCTGGGACCTAAAGCGGCGGCAGGGGGGCAGGATCGTTTCCCGGGAGCTCGGGAAGAGGAGCGGGAGGTGTGCCCCGCTCCGGATCGGTGGAGGTCGGGAGGGGATCCCGGGGTGCCAGCAATTTCTTGAGTTCGCTTTTCACCTTGCGCACCGCATAGAAGCGTTTCTGGGCCTTGGCGAGGATCAGGGCACTCCCTGAGATGCCGCGGGCGTTCGGAATCCAGGCGCTCTCCGAGGAAGCCTTGAGCTGTTGGGAGAGGAGGACCGTGCTCTTTTCGAATCCACGCAGCAGTTGTTTCGACTCGCGACTCCAGATTTCAGCGTTGTAGTGGGCGGAAGAGAGCCGTGCTTCATCGCCGAACTGCTTGGCCTTTTCCAGTTGCAGCTGGTAGCTGGAGTCAAGGTGCTTGATGGATTTGTGAACGAGGTCGAGTTCGTTGAGGAGAAGTTCGATCTTCTCCAGGAGAGCAAAGACCTGCTGGTTGGGTACGAGGTGCTCGTCGCTCACGGTGGCGAGACCCTTGCAGGCCCGGCCGAATTGCTCGTCGTACTTCTGGTCCCAGGTGGTGACGGACACCGCCTCCTTGCCCCAGATCATTTTCAGCTTGGCGTTGAAGCTCTCCCGGGCCTTCGGAGCGAGGTAGTAGAAGTGACTGTTGTTGTGGGTGACCATGTCGCTGGTGAGCACCTTGCCATCAGGGACGCCGAATATGTTGCGCCGACGGTCGGAGGGAAGTTCCTCTTCCGTCAGGAGCGAACGTGCTCCGCTGTAGTGGTCCCAGAAATACTGCGAGTAGGCGATGAGGGCGATGAGAGTCGTCTGCGCCTGTCGCCTGGGGTCCTTGGGATTGGAGGTGATCCGGAATCCGCGTTCTACCGCAGACTTGATGGCAGGAAGTTTGAGGGCAACGAAGAACTCCGCGTCGGAGGAGCCCCCCAGGTTGGGATCGATGGAATTGAGGAGTAGCTGTGCGGCCTGTTCTTCCACGTTGAGTTCGTTCAGAGCATTCTGGGCATTGCGCATGTGCTTCTCATGTTCTCGTTCCAGGTTCTTAACGAACCTTTCGCGGTTGCCGAGAACCTCATCCCAGGCCGCCTTGCCCCTGGCAGCGAGCTGATTAAGATCAGCGTAGGCTCCCTGTAATGAGGAAAGAGTCACATGTTCGTCATTGGGCACCCGCTGAAGTTCCTGCAAGGCCACCTGGATGCTCCCTGCCTGGGCGCGCCGCTGCTTGTAGCGGGCCCGTTCCTTGATGAGGCTCTTGCGGAGTTCGGGACCCTCTTCGGTATTAAGTTCCGGATCTGCCAGGAACTCCTGGTAGCCGGCGATGAGAAGTTGCGCCTCCTCCGCCTCAACGAGAGCATGCTGCTTCTTCTGGTTGAGGGCGTCTAGCAGTGGCTGATACTTGCCGTCAGGGGCGGCCAGGGTGAGTGAGCTGCTCAGGGCAAGCGCGAGTGTTGCGGTCATGCTCACGGCGAGAGATGGAGCGGGAAGGATCGTTTTGTGTTTCATTGTGCGGGAGGGTCCGGGTTTGTTGGTTTCCGTTCGGGATCCGGGTCTTCCCGTTCGCAGGCAGGCGGTCATCTGAAGAGGAGAATCCCGCAGGCGGCATGTGGATACGAAGCTACGGGGGCGTTCATTTCGTTCAACTGTTTCACATGGAGGCCCGGGCGGGAAGCTTTCTCACTAAGTCATTGCTGCTCAGGGAGAAGGCTCTACGATCAGGTAGTAGGCGCCAAGCTCGCTGCCAGCGGCAGTCTTGAAGACCGGGGCAAGGCGATGAGAGCCCACGGTGAGATCGGCGGTGAGCTTGATGCTCGTTTCCTCTCCCTCCAGCGGCGCCGAGATGATGTCCTTGCCGTTGATGCGCAGGGTAGCGGTCCTGAAGGCGAAGGCTTTTCCGGGAATGGCGCTGAAGGCCTTGCTGGAGCCGGGGACATCGGGGAGGGCCGGCAGTCCGGCATTGATGGGCTTGTTCGCTTCCGCCGGCCAGCGGCGTAGTTCGAAGGAATATTTACCCTTCTTTACTACCTTGACCGCCCAGTGGCCCGGGTGCTTGCCGTCTTTAGCTCCGGATCCGCGGCGGATGTGACCCTGGTTCCACGGTGGATTCTGTTCCTGAATCCAGTCGTGAGAGGTGAGCGAGACCCGGGGGTGATCCCTATGTCCGAGGTAGATCTCGGTGGTCTGGGAGAAGGTGGGTTCGAGTTCAGTCCACCACTTTTCGTAGAAGGCGCGCATCCTGGTCACCTGTTCGGGATACTTCGAAGCAACGTCGAGCTTCTGGCCGGGGTCCTCGTCGATCTGGTAGAGTTCCTTCCCGTTGATGAGGCGCCACTCTTCGGACATGACGGCGGACTTGCGCCACTTGATGGGATCGCGCACGCGCTGAGAGTCGGTGATGAGGAAGCGGTCGAGCCAGCCGTCGTGGTCGCCCTGGTAGAGGAGGTTTCTGATGGACACCCCGTCAAACTTGAGACCGGCAGGAGTCTTCTTCGCGTTACAGAGATCGAGAAGGGTGGGAACGATATCCACAAAGGAGGTGAGGGTCTTGACGGAGCGCTTTTCAGTCAGTTTGCCCGAGGGCCAGTGGAGAAGGAAGGGAACGCGGTGTCCTCCGTCGTATTCGCTGCCCTTGGAGCCACGCATTCCGGCGTTGAAGACGTTGCGTCCCACCGTGGTGCCGTTGTCAGTGGTGAAGATGAAGATGGTGTTGTCGGCGACGCCCAGCTCGGCGAGTGCCTTGCGGGTGCGGCCCACGTTGTCGTCGATGTTGGTGATCATTCCGTAGTAGGCCTGCTCGGCCTTGCTGCGGCCGGGATACATGTCCATGTACTTCTGCGGACAGTGGAGCGGACCATGAGGGGCGTTGGTGCAGATGTAGGCGAAGAAGGGTTTCTCTTCCCTGGCGCAGTCCCGGATGAACCGGATTCCGAAGTCGAAGAAGACATCCGAGCAGAATCCCCTGGCGGGGACGATCTTGCCATTGTGCCAGTAGCGCCCGTCGAAGTAGTTGTTGTCCCAGAGGTCGGGGGTCTGTCCCACTCCTCCTCCACCGTGACGATAGACTTCGGTGAAGCCACGGTCCTCGGGCCGGTAGGGAAAGTTGTCCCCGAGGTGCCATTTCCCGAACATGCCGGTGGCGTAACCGTTATCCTTGAGGAGCTGTCCGAGGGTGACCTCGTTCTCGCGCAGCATGGATCTGCCATTGACGGTGTGCCACACGCCGGTGCGGTTGGTCCAATGGCCGGTAAGCAGGCCACAGCGGGTGGGTGAGCAGGTGGGGGCGACGTGGTAATCGTCGAGGGCCACGGCCTCGGAGTGGAGCTTGTCGAGGTGGGGGGTTCGGGCCCAGGGGTGCCCGTTGCAGCCCAGATCGCCGTAACCCTGGTCATCGGTGATGACGAGGACGACGTTGGGCCGTCCGGCAGCAGAACATGGAGCCCAGAATCCAAAGCCCAGAAAGAGAGAAAGGATGAAGAAGCGCATGGGGGGAGGAATACTGGGAGAGAAGGGATATTTTGCAATAGCCACTTGCAGGGGGCCTTATACAGTGGGGCAGATTCCCAATCTGTAAATTCATGAAACTGACCTCGCTCTCAACTTGTCTCGCCCTTGTGGCTGTTCTCCTTCCCGTGGTGCCTCCGGCGGGTGCGGAGGTAGAACCGCCCAAGGGGTTTGCTGCGCTCTTCAATGGGAAGGATCTGACCGGGTGGTGGGGAATTGGAACCGAAGACCCGGCCAAGTGGATGGCTCTCAGTCCGGAAAAGCTGGCCGGGAAGAAGGCCAAGAGCCTGGTGGACATCAGGAAGCACTGGAGAGTGGAAGGTGATGAACTGGTCAATGACGGTCACGGGCTCTACCTGAGCACGGAGAAGAACTACGGGGACTTCGAGTTGTTGCTCGAATACAAGACGGTGGCCAAGGCTGACAGTGGGATCTATCTGCGGGGTATCCCCCAGGTGCAGATCTGGGATTACACCGAGGAGGGCGGAAAGTGGAAGATCGGTGCCGACAAGGGATCGGGAGGACTCTGGAACAATCCCAAGAACTGGGCCGGGAAGGATCCGCTCGTTCTTGCCGACAAGCCCTTCGGGCAGTGGAACAGCTTCCGCGTCATCATGGCCGGAGACATCGTGACTATTTATCTCAACGGCAAGTTGGTGGTCGATCACGCCAGGTTGCAGAACTATTTCGACAAAAAGGGAGCGCTACCCGAAAAGGGTCCGATCCAGCTGCAGACGCACGGGGGCGAGATCCGGTGGCGGAACGTCTTCGTCCGCGAAATTGGAGCGGAGGAATCAGAGAAGATCCAGCGGAAGGCGAAAAGATAGCTGCAGCTATCAGGTCTTCCGGGCCCAGCCGGGGGGCTGGCGGGAGGACGTGGGCAGCGGACAGTAAACAGATTGCAGATTTGGAGTTCGGGCGGTGCTAGTAGAGGAAGCTGAATTCGGGTCGGAGACTTACGGGGAAATGCTGGTTTTGCGGAAGCGGATCCTGCGGGATCCGCTGGGGTTGGAGTGGACGGCGGAAGAGGAAGCGTGGGAGTCCCGGGAGCGGCACTTTGCGATGAAAGTGGACAACGGAATCGTCGCCTGCGTGGTCATCCGGCCACTGGGGAACGGGGCAGTCAAACTACGCCAGATGGCGGTGGAGCCGGAACAGCAGGGAGCGGGGGTAGGGCGTAGATTACTGGGAGGAGTGGAGAAGATCCTGATCACGGATGAAGTGGATCGGATCGAGCTCAATGCGCGCGATGCCGCGGTGGGCTTCTACGAGAGGCTGGGCTTCAGGAAGGTGGGGGAAGAGTTTATGGAGGTGACCATCCCGCACTGGAAGATGGTGAAGGCCCTGCGTTGACTTTTTTGGCTTCCGGGCCGGGGACCTTCCGACTACCTCTCCAGCCATGGAACACCATGTCTACTTTTGGCTGAAGGAGGAACGGAAGAACGACGACGACGTGGCGGAGTTCGAGGCCGGGATGAGCAGGCTCACGGAGTCGGCCCCTCTGGAGAGCGGGCGCTGGGGGAGTCCGGCCTCGACCGAGGAACGTCCGGTGACTGATCACTCGTGGGATTACGGACTCTCCTTCAAGTTCGCGACCCTCGAGGATCATAACGACTACCAGGGTGAGGACCCACACCACAGGGAGTTCGTGGAGACCTTCAAGAACTGGTGGGACAAGGTGCTGGTGATGGATCTGGGATAGCGGGGGTTCCAGGGTTGCAAGGCCCCGGGCTTCGGCATGCGGTTCTCAGGTGGCGGTCTCAGGGCTTCCAGGGCATCGGGCCACCCGGTTGCTTTGGTCGGAGGAACTTGGCATCAACTTTCCTGTACCAGGCGTGAAGGTCGCGCCGCATGGATTTGATGCGTTCCGGCTCCTTTCCGGCAAGATCGGTCTTCTCACCGATATCCTTCTTCAGGTTGTAGAGGTGGACGCGGCCGTCCTCGAGGCGTTCGATGAGCTTGTAGTCACCCTGGCGAATGGCTCCGCCGGGAAAGCCCCCCTGGTTTGAATAGTGCGGGTAGTGCCAGTGGAGCGACTTGCGGGGGAGGGTGGTATCCGGATCCTTCAGGAGGGAAACGAGAGACTGGCCGTCGAGATGCTGTCCGGGTCTGGCGGGGAGTCCGGCAAGTTCAAGGAGGGTGGGATAGAAGTCGGTGGAGATGACCGGGTGGTGGCAGACGGAACCGGGACTGGTGAGGCCGGGAGCCGCGATCATGTACGGTTCGCGGATGCCACCTTCATAGAGCCAGCCCTTGCCGCCCCGCAGGGGCAGGTTGGAGGTAGGGCTGCCCTCCGAGGTGGAGAGTCCGCCATTGTCGGACATGAAGATCACGATGGTATTCCCGGTGAGCTTGTGCTGGTCGAGGGCATCCAGGACCCGGCCGACTGCAGTGTCCATGGATTCCATCATGGCGGCATAAACAGCGTGGCGTTGACGGATGCGCACCTTGCGGGGTGGGGCCTTTGTGCCCCCGGGTTGCCAGACCTGTTCCTCGGGACCGAACTCGGGTTGTTTCCCGGGAGCCGGAAGCCTGGCGGCCTTCTTCCGGTACCTGGCCACCAGGTCAGGTTTGCCCTGAAGGGGCGTGTGCACGGAATAGAAGGAGAGGTAGAGCAGGAAGGGGTGGTCCTTGTTTGTTGCGATGAACTTGACGGAGTCCCCGGCAAGTCGTTCCGGGAGGTGTTCGCCCCTGGGGCCGTCCGGGAGGCGGGGATTGTGGTAGGGCGAGAAGAAACTGCGCGGCATCCCCCCGCGATGACCACCGAGGTTGACATCAAAACCCTGTTTGGTGGGCCAGAATTCCGGGGTCGGTCCGAGATGCCACTTCCCGGCGAAGCAGGTGGCGTAGCCCGCCTCCCTGAAGGCCTCCGCAAGCGTGTCTTCTTCAAGATCCATCCGGTCGTGGAGGGGTGCCGGCCTGAAGCGACCCCCGCGACGACCGGAGAAGAAATTGGTGGCGTCCGGGCGGGAAGGATGACGGCCCGTCATGATGGAGTAGCGGGTGGGTGAACAGACTGGATTGGCGGCGTAACCGCTGGTGAAACGGCATCCTGCGGCGGCAATGCGGTCGCAATTGGGAGTCTCGTAGAAGGAGTCCGGATTGTAGGCCCCAATATCCATATAACCCAAATCGTCTATGAGAAAGAACACCACATTCGGGCTCTCCGGGGCGGCAAGGGCGGCGAGGAGTCCGCGGAGCAGCAGCGAGAAGCCTAATACGAGGGCGGGCAGGCGACGAATCATGGAATGATTACGCTGGTCGGGAGTCGCCTTTGGCAAGCCGAATGATGGCATCTGATTCGCATTCTCAGAAAGTTTCGCTTTTGTCTCAGGAAGGCGGTGGCACTCTTGCAACACCCGATGAAAAGACGATTTTTTGTTTGGTCAGGCAGCCTGTTTATTCTTTTCGTTTCCACTGCGCTGCTCTTCCGCGTCCTGGAGCCGTCCTCTTCCATTTTTCCGGAGCACCGGGAGGTGAAGTCCGGCGAGACCGTGGTTGCCTTCGGGGGCAGGGATGTGAGTCCTGTTACTCCTGTTGTCGCGCCGGGAGACCAGAACCGTTCTGCGCCGGTTGGGACGCTGGAGCTTCCTCCATTTTCGGCTGAAGAACTCCTTGTCGCCCACCCGCCGCGAAAGGGAGCGCCCCTCCGGTTTGCGGAGGCGCTGCCCGTGAAGATCACGCCCTCGTCGCACGGTCGGTGGGAGTCGCGGGGGGGACGGGCGCGATGGGTGTTCCGGATCGAGGCCCCGGGGGCGCGTAATCTGAATCTGGGCTTTTCGCGCTTCCTGCTGCCGCGGAGCGCGCGGCTGGAACTGCGGGTCGGGGACGAGTTGCAGGTTCGCCCGTTTACTGCCGCCGACAATGACGCACACGGTGAACTCTGGACCCCGGTGGTGGCGGGCGCGGAACTGGAGCTCCTGCTTGAGGTGACGCAGGAGGAACGGTCCCAGGTGCAGCTGCAGTTGGCCTCCATAAACCGGGGCTTCCGCCCCTTGAGTTTTGCGGCCGGCTACTGGAAGATCGGCAATTCGGCCCCGGAGGGAAACTGCCATATTGACGTGGTGTGCTCAGCCACCGAATCCGGTGTGGGTCCGGCTCTCGACCAGTATCGTGACCAGATCAAGGCGGCGGGAGTTTACACCCTGAACGGAGAGGACACCTGTTCAGGCAGTGCGGTCAACAATGCACGCAACGACGGGACCCCGTATTTCATGACGGCGGATCATTGCGGAGTGCGTTCGTCCAATGCGGCCAGCATGGTGGTGTACTGGAACCATGAAAATGCCTCCTGCCGGACACCAGGCAGCGGCCAAAACGGAGGGGACGGCAACGGTCCTATCAACAACTTCAACAGTGGAGCCGCAGTGCGTGCGACCTACAGCGCCTCGGACATGACGCTGGTGGAACTGGACGACCCGATTGATTCCGATCATGAGGTGTTCCTCGCCGGGTGGTCGCGGACGGGAACTCCCGAGATGGCGGTGAGTGTGCATTTTCCGAATACCTCGGAGAAGCGCATCAGTTTTGATTTTGACCCCCTGCGATCGACCAATGACTACAGCACGGGAAGCAATCCGAACGGAACCCACTGGATGGTGATTGACTGGGATCACGGCTCAACCGAGGGAGGATCCTCCGGGTCGCCGATCTACGACCAGAACGGGCGCATGGTGGGGCAGTTGTCCGGTGGTGATGCCGCCTGTGGGAATGATGAGGCAGACTGGTACGGTAAATTTTCCAGGGGCTGGGATGGTGGAGGAGCGTCGGGCTCCCGATTGCGGGACTGGCTGGATCCGGATGAGAGCGGTTCGTTGACGCTGGATGGAATCTCGATGGGTCTCTCCCGGGTCATTGTCGTGGATGCTGAGATCTCGGAAGGAGACGCCGGGAGGAAGAATCTGGAATTCACGGTCAGCCTGAGTGAAGCGGTGGACCAGCGGCTCAATTTCACCTATTCGACCGAGAACGATTCAGCTGTCGCTGGTTCCGACTATGTGGCAGCATTCAACGCGGACTTTTTCCTCGCGGCAGGTCAGCTCACGAAGACCTTTGCCATTTCCATCGAGGGGGACACTACCCCGGAGGCCAACGAGCGGTTCCGGGTGGCGCTCTCCCTGCAGGGTGATGCCTCCGTGAATGTGAGTGATGCGCAGGCCTGGGGGACAATCGCCAACGACGATTTCATTGTTCCCATCCTGGTTGGTCCGGCGGTGGTGAACGGAAGGGTGGGGGAAGATGTTGCCGTCAGCGTGGTGGTGGAGAATACTCCCACTGCGTTCTCACTGAGCGGTGCGCCTCCCGGCATGGAGATTGACGGGCAGGGCGTGATCAGCTGGATCCCCTCGGTCCCCGGGGATTTCGAAGTGACCGTGACGATTGCCAATGAGGCCGGGTCAGCAGGGGGCGGGATCAGTTTCACGATTTTGCCGAACTCCCTCGACCAGGCGCTCGATTCGCCGGGTCGGGTTGGATTGAGTTCGGGAGGTGCTGCTCCTTTCCGCCTCGATAGCAGCAGTGACTCGCGGGCGGGAAACAATCGGGCACAGAGCGGAGCCATTGGGGATGACAGCGCGTCCTGGCTGGAGGTGGCGGTGGAAGGCCCCGATTACCTGGGATTCTGGTGGAAGGTCTCCAGTGAGGCGGACTATGATTTTCTCCGTCTCACGGTAGATGGTGACATGCGTCAGGAGATTTCAGGGATCAGGGACTGGGACTACCAGGTGGTCGCCATTCCGCCCGGGGGGCATACCGTGCGCTGGACATACAGCAAGGATGTAGACACGCGGGAGGGAGCAGATCTCGCATGGGTGGATTTCCTGCAACTGGCTTCCCGGAGCATGCCCTTCCTGATGGGGCCTGCGCATGTCCGGCTGAATTCCGGCGGTCCGGTGGAGTATCAGTTCCCGACTTCCAGACCCGGGGCATCCTTTACCCCGGTCCAACTGGGGTCCGGATTGTCATTGAACGCAGCAGGCGAAGTGGTTGGCACTCCCCTTGCCGACGGTGAGCTCAGTTTCACACTGAACATCCAGCAGCATGATGAGCAATTCAGCATTCCCGCCACGGTCGAGGTTTTGCCCGCTTCAGCGGCCGGAGAAGCTGCCTACCCGGCCACCGGACCGAACTGGGGTCTTGCCTGGGAGACGAGCGGATCCGGCACCTGGATCTCACAGTCGGACGAGACAAGTGACGGGCAGGCTGCGGCCGCCGCCCAGGGCGTCCCCCATGATGGACGGGCGTCCCTCAGCACGTGGGTACTCGGTCCGGGGGAGGTAGCATTCTCCTGGCGGGTCTCCTCGGAGAGAGATTATGATTTCCTGTATTACGAAGTGAACGGGCAACAGAGAGAGTCGCTGACTGGAAACAGCGGGTGGCAGGAATACACCGAAGAACTGCCTTATGGATGGCATCAGCTCACCTGGGCCTATGAGAAGGATGGGAGTGATTCCCGCCGCGATGACACCGGCTATCTTGATCAAATTTCCTTCACCGGCTACACGGGGTGGGTGTTACAGGCGGGAATCGGACAAAAGACGGGAGTAACCCTGGACCCGGATGGCGATGGGCAGAATCTGCTCTTCGAGTTTGCCACCGGAGGGAGTGCCACCGACTGGGATGCGATGCCCATTCCCGTCCTCGAGGACGGGCAGCTGACGCTGGAGAGCACCAAACGGGTGGATACGGGCCTGCATTACGACGCCGAAGTGAGTGGAGATCTCGTGGACTGGAACCGATCCGAGCGAAGCATCCTGCGGGACGACGAGCAGGTATTTCGCGTGCGGGATCAGCTGGGAGTGGGAGTGGCGAATGAGCGTTACCTGCGAATGACCGTTCATCCGCAGAAGTAGAACGCGTCGGCCGGGCAGGGGATGGGACGTGAGCCGGGCCGATGAGGCAGGTGTTCTCCACAACCCCGCCGGATGAGGATGTGGTTCTGCGGGATTCCCTCTAGCGGAACTGGAGAGTGCGCGATGGTTGCCGGCCGAAACCGCGGATCTCAAGGTGGGAACGATAGAGCCGGGCGCAGGAGAAGGCATTGTCCTTCATTTCGAGCATTCCATTGAGAGTGAGGTAGTGTAGCCCCCCCTGCAGTTCGTAACCGCCGCTGTGCCGGTGACCATTGAGGTAGGCCTTGCAGCAGGGGAACCTGCTCAGGAGCTCGTGCAGTGCGGAGCGGTTCCAGCTGCAGTGCGCCTCCTCGGGGAGAACCGGGTGATGGCCAAAGACGAGAACCGATTCCCCGGCGGTGGTTGCCTCTTCAAGCTGACCGGCCAGCCAGGTGAGCTGGGCATCGCCAGCCCGGCTGTTCCAGGACTGGGCGTAGGATTTCCCGGTCGCACTCAATCTCTTGAGTTCCGCTTCGGCCTGTGTAGTTCTGGCATCCTTGGTGGGGTAGCGGTAGGTGCTCACCTCGGTGGTATCGAGGAGGAGGAAGCGGAACCCGGCTTGCCGAATCCCATAGTAGGTATCCTTGAGGCCCAGTTCGGCAGGGACCTTTTCCTTGAGTTCCTCGGCCACATCGAAGTCGTGGTTGCCGAGGATGTGATAGAGACGGGATTTGAGTTTTGCGGTGATGGGCTTGAGGTCGGCGAAGCTCTTGAAGTCCCGGTCGATGAAATCCCCCAGGTGAAAGGTGAAGGCCAGTTCGTGCTGGTTGAACTCGCGGACCGCTTCCTCGAGCTTGCGGGGACTCTCGCGATAGAAGCGCGTCCCGGCCCGTTCCGCGTCCGCGTACTGGCAGTCGGCCATGAGTCCGAAGGAGAGTAGAAGTTTCTCCTTCGGGCTGGTCGTGCTCTCGGCGGAACTCATGGCGGTGGCGGCAACGGTCGAGCCGGTGCCGGCAAGGAAGCGGCGTCGTGTGGTCATGAAGGGAGACGATTGGCCTTTTTTGTTCTGCCGTCCATCTGATACGGCTGCGGTGAGGAGAAAATCCGGTGAATCCGGCAGATTGGGGAAAGACGGGAGGGAATAGCTTGATCAGGGGGTGGGATCCCGGGGTATAGAGACTGCAGCATCATGAAAACGAACGCTCTCGCCCTCACACTGACATTTTCGATCGGGTTGCTTGCTCCCCTGGCAGCTCAACTCGAAATCAAGGACACCAAGGGAAAGCACCTCGACATCCTCTCCGGTGACAAGGTGCTCGTCCGCTACATGTACGAGTATGACACCTCGACCGACGAGAAGTATCTGCACGTCTTTGATGCGGTGGGGAAAGCCCCCATCACGAAGGGTCCGGGAGGCCAGTACACCCACCACCGTGGCATTTTCATCGGGTGGAGCAAGCTGGGGTTCAACGGCAAGAGCTACGACCGCTGGCATATGAAGGACGGCGCGATCGTCCACCAGAAGTTTCACGAGCATAAGACCCGGGGAAACACGGCAAGCATCACTTCGGTCACTCAGTGGAACGACGGGGGCAAGAAGCCGATTCTCGACGAGGAACGTACGATGACGGTGTGGACTCCGGAGGAGGGATGGGCCCGCGTGGTGATCTTCTTCAAGAGCAAGCTGACTGCGACTTATGGTGATGTGGCCCTGAAGGGGGATCCGGAACACGCCGGTATCCAGTACCGGCCTGCCGACGAGGTGAACCGCAAGAAGACCAGGTATCTCTTTCCCAAGGAGGAGATCACGGCTGGCAACGTGAAGAAGCACAAGGATCTGGCCTGGATTGCGGAAACCTGCTGGCTCGGGGATAAGGCGCACAGCGTGGTGCAGCTCAACCATCCCGGCAATCCCAAGGGAACCGTTCATTCCGCCTATCGCGACTATGGACGCTTCGGCTCCTTCTTCGAAAAGGATATCAAGAAAGGCGAGACTCTCACCGTGAATTACGCGTTCGCGATAGTGGATGGGGAACTTCCCAGCCGGTCAGAGATTCAGGAGGCTTCCGACATGTATGCGGAGATGAAGGAGAGGAAGGAATAGAGCGCTGTGGCGTGCTCACGGTCTCTCGGTTTGCGGTGCAATCCTGCTGCCGCGCAGCTTCTCTTCTCGTGCTGAAAAACTGCAGTCCAGCCGGGCCGCGCCCGGCTAGAATCCGGTCTCACGCTTTTCCAGCCACCCGGTTACCACCTTGGTCCATACCCGATAGCCGGCGGGGTTGAGGTGGAGACCGTCCTTCTCGAAGAATTCCCTAATCAGCTTCCCGTCCGGGCCGAGCATCGGGCTGGCAATGTCGAGGCAGTGAAGGTTGTCATGGGCCTGTGAAAGGTCGTGGATCATCTCGTTAGCCCGTTTCATTTCGGGCCAGAGATGCCATCGTTTGATGCTGGGCTTGATGGCGATGAAGGCAAACTGTGTTGCAGGTATCTTGCTGCGAACGAGCTGAGCGAAGGTCTGGTAGTCGGCGACAACCTGTTCCGCAGTCTTGTTGCGGTTGATATCATTGTCCCCGGCGTAGAGGAAAATGATCCGGGGGTGGGAGGGCAGGACGATACGATCGAAATACCTGATGGCGTCCGATAATTCGGATCCTCCAAATCCGCGATTGATTGTGAAATGGTCGGGAAAGGAACTGGAGAGATCCCACTTTCGAATACTGGAGCTGCCCAGGAAGAGGATAGGATTCTCTGGCGGAGGAGCCTCCCTGTCTGCCTCCTCGAAGGCCTTGATTGAAGGTTCCCAGTCCTTGGGCGTAGCGCGTTCTCGTGCTATTGTCTCCCGGAGTTGTTCCTGCGGACCGTGGTGGCCTTCAGCAGCGATGAGATTACACAGGAGTCTGGCACTCGGCTTGGAGACGTTGGCGTCACCGGGCCAGAGACCTCCGTCCCAGCGGAGCGACTGCCCGTGGTGGAAGCCAAGGGTGGCCACCAGCTTGTTCCCCTCGTAGAATTCGAGGCAGGGATCGCCGTAACACATGCAGTGGAATCCGGAGCGTTCCTGGTTGATCGTGATGCGGTTGATGAGGTTTTGAATCTTTTCCCCATCCTTGATCTCAAAGAGCGTTGCTCCGCCTTCCCTTTCCCGGTGAGAGGTTTCCCCGCTGCGCACGCGCAGGTGATTGACTCTGGCGAGTTTGGAGCGGAGGGAGTCCTCCCAGGTGGTATGCACCGTGCAGCCAGGCACGGTCTTCCGCAGGGCATCAGTCTGGTCGTTCCGGGTTGCTACGGGGGTGGCGAGGAGACGGACGTCGCGGAGCTTGGGCAGCTTCTTGCCGTCGGGGAGATATTCGACCAGGGAACCGGTGGCGGAGAGAAGGCGGAGTTGGGGGCAGTGTGCGAGCAAGCGCAGGTCGGTGACGGCCGTGGAGTCGATCTTGAAGACCCGCAGTTCGGGTAGGGAAGTGACAAAGGCAACCGAGTTGAGGTCCTCGGTCCTCCGGAGCTTGAGGAAGCGGAGCTTGCTGAGGTCAGCAAGTTTCCCGGTGTTCCGGACGGATCCGCCGGAGATGCTGAGGTTAAGCAGTCCGGCATTAGCGCCGAGGAAGGAGAGGTCGAGGGCCTGGTCGAAGAGGCGCAGATCGAGGAAGCGCAGGTCCCTCGTCCCCTGCAGGCTGGTCAGCTTGTCCAAGCCGGTGACCCCCTCGCACTGGACGGAAAGATAGCGCAAGCCGGCGGGGAGGGCAGGGAGGGCGCGGTTCTCCCTGCCGTTATAACCGTAGTCAAGGCCCAGGGCAGTTGCACTCCAGTCTAGGCCCTTTGCCCTGAGGATGGGATCCCATTTCAATGGTTCGCCATCGACTAGGACACTCCAGAGCCGGGAGCGCTCTTTCGGTGTCATGGTAGAGAGGGGATTGATCAGGGGTGGGTTGCCATCGAGTTCACCCTTCGGTTGCGTAATGCGAACACCCACGCAGTGGGATGCTCCCCCGTCAATCCGGCAGAAGAGCTTGGCCTTGCCCTCGTTGCCGAAGTGAAACTGGTAGTGTCCGGGAGCATGCAGAACGAAGGGGAAGTTCCCAACGCGTCCAATGTCACCAAGAGTATAGTCGCCCTTGCGGGTTCCCAGGACAGGAAGAATCTTCGGGTCAAAGTCCCTGCCTTCCAATGAGAACCGATAGGATGCAGCGGACAGAAGGTTGCTCCCGAGCACGAAGGTCAGCAGGGTGAGGCGCGGGATCATGGCAGGGCAGTTTCAGGCCACAGGAATGCAGTGTCAAGTTGGGTGCAGGGGTCGACCTGCACGGGGATTCCGGAAGGGAATGAGCGGGGGAAAGAGTTGTCCTACAGGAGCCTCGCTCCCTGCACCGGACGGGTGGCAAAGAGCTGGGGCGTATTGCCGGATTCCGCTTCATAGGCCACGGAGAGGCGGGCCGCGATCTCGCGGAGTTGTTCGCCCCGGCAGAGGGTGACGGTGGAGCCCCCGAAGCCGCCGCCCGTCATGCGTGAACCGAGGATCCCGCCTTCAAAACCGATCTCGTTGGCGATTCTGACCATGAGGTCAAGTTCTCCGCAGGACACCTCGAAGTCGTCCCGGAGTGACTGGTGAGAGGCCGCCATATGCGGCCCGAGGGCAGCGTAGTTATCCTTGCGCAGTTCCTCGGCAGCTTCTGCTGTCCGCTTGATTTCGGTCACGACGTGCCTCCCACGGCGGAAAAGAACATCACCGAGTTCATCCTTTTGCGACTCCAGGTCGTGAGAGGCTACTTCCCGCCAACTCCCTCTGCCCAGGGTTGCCAAGGCTCTTTCCGTCTCCTCGCGGCGTGTCCGGTACTCCCCGTCAGCCAGTTTGTGCCGGATCATGGTGTTGGCCACCAGGACGCTGAGATCACTGGAGTGAAAGGGAACCAGTTCGGGGTCCTGCGACTGGCAGTCGATGAGGACGAGATTGTCCTGCTGGCCGAAAGCGGAGGCGAACTGGTCCATGATGCCGCAGGGTATGCCTGCGAAGTCGTGCTCCGCCTTCTGGCAGAGGAGGGCTTTCTCGCGGGTGTCGAGGACGGTGTCGACAAAGCCTTCCACGATGGTGGCAAAGGCCAGCTCGAGGGCAGCGGAGGAGGAGAGTCCCCCGCCGATGGGCAGGTTGCTGACGATGACGGCGTTGAATCCCGGTACGGGCCAGCTTCCGCGGAGACGGAAGCCCTCCAGGACGCCCCGCAGGTAGTTGGCCCAGGGTGGCGTCGCTGGGGCCTGGGGGCCTTCCAGGGAGATAACGGCCTCCTCCTCTCCTGTCGTACGCACCCGGGCCACACTGGAGTTGTTGAGGGCGGCTGCAATAACGACGTGGCGATCGATGGCGAGGGGCAGCACGAAGCCATCACAGTAGTCGATGTGCTCGCCGATCAGGTTGACCCGTCCCGGGGCGGCGGCGAGCAGGGAGGCCTCCTGCTGATAATGGTGCTTGAGATGAACCCGCGCGTCGACGGAGAGATCGGCGAGGGATTCGTTCGCTTGGAGGGGCATCGAGATCCTGCTGGGAGGACAGGGGTTCTAGCGGCCGGGTTTTTGACCGGCAAGGCGAGGCACGGGATGGTTGCTCGTGGGCTTTTCCTAGAAGGCGAAGGCTGCGTAGAGGACGAAGACGAGGACGAGGAGTCCGGCTCCCACCTTCTTCGCATGTTTCCAGGGAGTCAGGTCGACAGCCTGGGCGTCGCGTTGGACGTAGAGCTCCGGGCGTTTCATGGTCCGGCCAAGGATGAACTGCAGAATGAGGCATCCCGCGAAGACCGCGCCCATGTAATGGAAGCCGGACTGGAAGACGTCGGCCTTCCAGCCTCCGGAGACGACTTCACCTGCGGCATCGGTGACCTGCTTGCCGGGGAAGAACGTTCCGATGATCATGGCGCAGAGGCCTGTGAGGATGGTGATGAGGGCGCTCAGGCCGTCGGCCCGGCGGTTGAAGAGACCGAAGAGCATGATGGCCAGGATGGGAATGAAATAGATGCCGTTGAGTTCCTGGAAGACGTTGAAGAGGCCGTCCTTCCCGTAGAAGACGAGGGGAGCGGCGAGGACGGACAGGGCTGCCACCACCGCGCTGCAGACCCGGCCGGAGAGGACGAGCTGGTGCTGGCTGGCAGCGGGTTTGAGGATTTTCTTGTAGACCCCGAGGGAGAAGAGGGTGGCACTGGAGTTCAGGACGGAGTTGAAGGTGGAGAGAATGGAGCCCACGACGACGGCGGCAAAGAAGCCGGTGAGCCACCCGGGGAGGACTTCCCGGACCAACTTGCCGTAGACTGCACCGTCGTCGCCGAGCATGGCCTGGGCCTCGGCATGGCCGAGCCTGTTGGTGAAGACCTGGTAGGCGAGGAGGCCGGGGACGACCAGGATGAGGGGGGCGAGGATCTTGAAGAAGGAGGCAAGCAGGACGCCCTTCTGCCCCTCTGCGAGGCTCTTGGCTGCGAAGGTGCGCTGGATGATCTGCTGGTTGGTGGTCCAGTAGAAGAAATTGAGGAGGAGGACGCCGGTGAAGAGCGTGGTCCAGTGAACGGGATGCCCCTCGCTGGTGGCGATGCTCTTCAGGTTCTCGGGCTTGTCAGCCTTGAGCTGGGCGAAGGCATCAGCGAACGAGCCGTCGCCTTTGGCGGCGAGGAAGGCGAAAAAGGTGATCATGAGACCGCCGATGAGCAGGCCGACTCCGTTGAAGGTATCGGAGACGGCCACCGCACGCATGCCGCCGAAGATGGCGTAGGCCGATCCCACCACTCCGATGAAGATGACGATGGTCCAGATCGTCTGGATCTCGCTCCAACCGAGCATTCCCTCAAGGTTGAGCATTCCGTTCAAACCCTTGGCTCCGAGGAAGAGCACGAAGGGCAGAAGGATCAGCATGTAGGCGATGATGAAGACGAAGGTGGTGACGGCGCGGACCCCCGATCCGTAGCGCTCTTCCAGGAACTGCGGGACGGTGGCAATCCCGGATTTGAGGTAGCGGGGAAGGAAGAAGAGAGCGAGGATCACCAGGGAGGCCCCCGCGATGACTTCCCAGCACATGACCGCCAGCCCATTGACGTAGGCGCCGCCATTGAGGCCGACGAGTTGCTCGGTGGAGAGGTTGGTCAGGAGGAGGGACCCGGCGATGAAGAGTCCGGTGAGACTGCGACCGGCGAGGAAGTAGCCCTCCTCGGTATCTTCGAGGCGGCCACGGGTGAGGCGCCAGGTGAGGAAGGCCACCAGGGATGTGAAGAAGAGGAAGGAGATGACAGTGGGAGCATCCATCGCAGGGGCGGATCAGGTTCTGACTGGGAGGAGAGAAACGAGGGACCGCGGTTGGCGGTCCCTCGTTTTGCTAGTGACGATCGACTGGGTGAACCAGTCGTTACCACGAAAACTTGCTCACCATGGTGTGGGTGTAGGTTTCCCCCGGCTTGAGGATGCAACTGGGGAAGGCGGGATTGTCCTGCTTGTTGGGAGAGTCCGGGAAGACCTGGGTCTCAAGGCAGCAGGCGGTGCGATGCCCGTACTTCACCCCGCTCTTGCCGGTGGTTTCCCCGTCGAGGAAGTTGCCACCGTAGAACTGGACACCCGGTTGATCGGTCTGGAGCTCCATGGCGCGGCGGGTCTTGGGATCCCTGAGCTTGGCAGCCAGGCGCATGCCTTCCCCATCGACGACCCAGCAGTGGTCGTAGCCCTTGCCGAACTGGAGGGGGATGCTGGCAGCCTTGATGCGTTCACCGATGGTGGTGGAACTGTTGAAGTCGAAGGGAGTGTCCACCACTTCGGCAAGGTTGCCGTCGGGGATGAGATCCTTGTCGGTGGTCAGGAAGTACTTGGCCGGGATGGTGAGGATGTGGTCGTTGATGGAAGTGGTGGGATCGCCGCTGAGGTTCCAGTAGGTGTGCTGCACGATGTTGACTGGGGTGGCCTTGTCGGTGGTGGCCTCGCAGACCCACTTGAGCTCGTTGTTGTCGTTCAGGGTGTAGGTCACGGTAACCTGCAGGTTGCCGGGATAGCCTTCCTCCCCGTCCTTGGACGTGTAAGTGAGCTTGACACCACCGTCGATGGCTTCGCCCTTCCAGAGGACCTTGTCGAAACCCTTTTCCCCTCCGTGGAGGTGATTGGGACCGTTGTTGACGGCAAGTTGGTCGTAGACTTGGCCGTCTATTTCGAATTTTCCCCCGGCGATGCGGTTGCCATAGCGGCCCACGGTGGCACCGAAGTAGGAGCTGTTGGTGAGCCAGCCGGCGAGGTTGTCGTAGCCGTGGGTGACATCCTCGACGTTACCGTCCTTGTCGGGCACCTCCAGGCTGGTGAGGATGGCGCCGTACTCGGTGACCTTGGCGACCATCCCGCTCTTGTTGCTGAAGGTGAAGATCTTCACTTCCGTGCCATCGTCGAGCTTACCGTAGACTTCCACTTGGGTTTCGTTGCTTTTGTTGGAACCGGAGTTCTTTCCATTCCCGTCGTTGTTGTCCCTGCCCCCACATGCGGAGAGGAGGAGGCTGACGAGGGCGAGAGATGCGACTGTATATTTCATTCCAATGGCGCGTTTCGAAGAGCGGACAAAATGCATGGCCCGGGGTCAATGGGTTATTGGTTAAGCGATATTAGGGAACAGGGGCGTTATGGTGTGATCTCCCTGCATTTCATGCAGCAGGGAGCCAAGTTGCTCGCCCCGGGACGGTCAGGCGCCGGGTGGGAATCGGGTAGATTCATTGGTTTCATGGCAACAGGCCGGCGAATCTTGCGGGGGCTGCAGTGATGCGAAGGAGGCCCGTTCCGGGGAGGAGGAGCTTGAATTGCGAGGCAGGGTGCGGTCCCTTGGCGGGGCCATGAAGTTCGTGCTCGCGCTCGACCAGGGGACTACAAGTTCGCGAACGATCCTCTTTGATGAAACCGGGAAGGCGGTACACTCGGCGCAGAGGGAATTCACCCAGCATTATCCGGAACCGGGATGGGTGGAGCACGATGCGGAGGAGATCTGGGCGTCGCAGGAGACGACTCTGGCGGAAGTTCTGGCCCGGTCCGACAGGCAGTCGATCGCCGGCCTGGGGATCTCCAACCAGCGGGAGACCACGGTGGTCTGGGACGCAGCAAGCGGAGAGGCGGTCTGCAATGCGATCGTGTGGCAGGATCGCAGAACCGCGGAACGTTGCGCACGTCTGAAGGAGGAGGGCCGGGAGGCAGAGGTGACAGCGAGGACCGGACTGCGGCTCGATCCCTACTTTAGCGCGAGCAAGGTGGAGTGGATTCTCGATCACGTGGAGGGGGCGCGGGAAAAGGCGGAGGCGGGAGGGCTGCGCTTTGGAACGATTGACTCATGGCTTGTCTGGAAACTGACGGAGGGCGCTGTCCACGTGACTGATGTTTCCAATGCCTCGCGGACGAATCTCTTCAACATCCACAGCCTCGACTGGGACGACGCCCTGCTGGAGATCTTCAGGGTTCCTCGTTTGATGTTACCCAGGGTGGTGGACTCCAGCGCAGTGGTGGGTGAATGGGGCGGCATCCCCATCGCGGGGATGGCGGGTGATCAACAGGCGGCCCTCTTCGGGCAGGCATGCTTCGATCCCGGCATGGCGAAAAATACCTACGGGACCGGCTGCTTCCTTCTGATGAACACCGGGAGCGAGGCGGTGAGTTCACGTAATGGCCTGCTCACCACGGTGGGTTGGCGGATTGGTGGAGAGGTGAGTTATGCGTTGGAAGGCTCCGTCTTCATCGGGGGAGCCCTCTTCCAGTGGTTCCGGGACGAAATCCAGATGGTATCGAGTGCATCGGAGCTGGACGAACTGGCATCCACTGTTCCTGACAGCGGGGGTTGTGTGGTGGTGCCTGCCTTCACCGGTTTGGGTGCGCCGCACTGGGATCCCTATGCGAGGGGAGCGGTGTTCGGGCTCACCCGCGGCACCTCCAGGGCTCACCTCTGCCGGGCGTCCCTCGAAGCAGTGGCCCTGCAGTCGGTTGAGTTGCTGGAGTGCATGGAGAAGGACTCGGGGGTGGAACTGGTGGAACTGCGGGTCGATGGCGGGGCTGCGCGCAGCAACCTGCTCATGCAGATCCAGAGCGATTTCCTGCAGCGGCAGGTGGTGCGGCCGAGTAATATCGAAACCACCGCCTTCGGGGCGGCGGCCCTGGCCGGTCTGGCGACCGGAGTTTGGAAGGACCAGGGGGAGTTCAGTGAGCGATGGGGAGTGGACCGGCATTTCGAACCGGTTGAGGGAGATCATGCCGGGATCAGGGCGCGCTGGGACCGGGCCGTGGAACGCGTCAAGGGCTGGGAGGGCTAGACTGCGTCCTCACGATCACTCCTTCCGCTTCAACTGCGGGAAGAGGATGACATCCCGGATGGTGGGCGCACCGGTGAGCAGCATGATGAGGCGGTCGATGCCGATGCCGATGCCCCCCGCGGGGGGCATGCCGTGCTCAAGGGTCTCCACGAAGTCGTGGTCGATCTCCTGCGCCTCTCCACCGCTCTGTTCCTCGAAGCGGGCACGCTGCACATCGGGATCATTGAGTTCTGAGTAGCCCGGGGAGATCTCCTGGCCGTTGATGATGAGTTCGTAGACGTCAATGACATCCGGATTGTCGGGATTGAGCTTGGCGAGGGGAATGAGTTTGGCGTCGACGTGGGTGACGTAGCAGGGATCGAAGGTGTGTTCTTCGACCAGCTTTTCGAAGACCTGTTGAGTGACTTCGTAGTCCTCGAGATCGGCTCCGATTTCGAGGTTGAAGTCGTTCTGTGCGCGGGTGCGGCGCTCCTCGGGGGAGAGGTCGAACCAGTCTTCACCGGCAGCCTCGATGATGAGCTCGCGGTAGGGGCGGCGTTTCCAGGGACGGGAGAGATCGATGGTTCGCACGACTTCGCCTTCCTCGTTCCGATGTTCGATCTGGAGGGTACCGAAGAACCTTTCGGCCAGGGAGCAGATAAGTTCCTCCACCAACTCGGCCATTTTCTCAAAGTCGGCGCAGGCCCAATAGGCTTCCAGCATGGTGAACTCGGGATTGTGCCGCCGTGAGATGCCCTCGTTGCGGAAATTGCGGTTCAACTCGAAAACCTTGGTGAATCCACCCACCAGCAGACGCTTGAGATAGAGTTCCGGCGCAATGCGCAGGGTGAGGGGCATGTTGAGCGCATTGTGATGGGTCTCGAAGGGACGGGCCGCGGCGCCGCCCGCCACATCCTGCAACATGGGCGTCTCGACTTCCAGGAAGCCCCGTTCGTGGAAGAAGTTCCGGATCTCGGCCAGGATCCGGGAACGTAACACGAAGAGATCCGCGCTGGGCTGGTTGGCCATGAGATCGAGATGCCGCTTGCGGTACTTGATCTCGCGGTCGGCCACTCCGTGCCATTTGTCGGGCATGGGGCGCAGGGCTTTGGCAAGCACGCGCAAGGAGTCTACCTTCACGGTGGGCTCGCCCTTGCCGGTAGTGAAGGTCGTCCCTTCGATCCCGACCCAGTCACCGCGGTCGAGCAGGTGCCAGACTTCCCAGTCGTGCTCGGAAACGCCCTTCTTGTTCAGGTAGCCCTGGATCCGGCCCTCGACGTCCCCGACGACGAAAAAGATCGATTTCCCCATGTCCCGGATGGCGAGGAGGCGTCCCGCCAGCCTGACCGGGCGGTCGTTCGAAAAGTCATTCTGAAGCTCAGCTGCCGTGGTATCGGTTTCAAAGCGGCCTCCGAAGGGATCGATGCCAAGCTCGCGCAACCTGGCCAGCTTCTCGCGACGAATGGCAATGAGCTCCGCCTCGGTGGAGCCTGGCTCCGTACTATTGGCCGGAGGGATGGATTCGTCAGCGGTCATGAACTTAATAATGATCTGGGTCCGTTGAAGGAAGGGCTCAATCTGGATCGCATAAAAGCTTTCATCTTCCCCGTTGTTGTTGTTCCATTTGCGAGACTGTATTTACTCTATGCGAAAAGCGCCGACGGGTCCGCTAATTGCCTTGTTCTGGATGGGGGAGGGGGGATAAATGGGAGAGCCCTTTTTTGGGGAGGAATAATAGTCCCGCGGCTGCTCTTGAGCACCGAGGGACTGTTGCCTTGGGAGGCAGGGTAGTGCGAATGAGTCATCGTTCCGGTGACCAACGTTGCGGGCGAGGTTTTCGGATTCGAGGCGCGCTTTGGCGAGGGAGAAAAGGTATCTTCAGGCAAAAAGTGGGGATTTGACTTGGATCAAGCGAGGTCTCACCTGATCAGATTGAAGGATCGATCCCCCTTCAGCGTAGAGTATTTCTTGAATGACTGTCCGGATTCCGCTTCTTTTTGCTGGATTGCTTTTGTGCGGCCAATTTGCTCGGGGGCAGCGGGATTTCTTTGAACTGGCACCGATCAGTTACTCGGATACGGAGTCGAAGGATGGGCTGGCATTACTTGTCGCTGACTGGGCGGCCGGGCGCAAACCTCAGCCGAAGGGTGAGCCGCTCGAGGTGTTGAAGCAGTTGCTCAAGCAACTCGATATCCCGGTCGAATCCCAGGTGATGGTCTACTCACGCACGAGTAAGCAGAACAACCGGATCCGATATCACAATCCCCGGGTGATCTACTACTCGAGTGACACCTACTTGGGCTACGTGCCGGGAGGCAGTTTTGAAGCGGCTTCCACGGACCCCGAACTGGGCCCGGTATTCTACTTTCTGGACAAGGACAGGATCGGGAAGTCGGGATTTGTGGCGCGCGATAATTCCTGTCTGCAGTGTCACGGCACATCGCGCACGGACCTGGTGCCCGGTTTAATGGTGCGCTCGGTCTTTCCGGACAAGAACGGTCATCCCATCCTGGCAGAGGGGACGTATCTGACCACTCACTCCAGTCCGCTCAAGGAGCGTTGGGGCGGATGGTTTGTCACTGGAAGTCATGGTAAATTTCGTCACATGGGCAACACGATCGCGACGCAACACGATCGCGAGGGGATGGACTTCGACTACGAAGCGGGCGCCAACTGGGAGACGATGGAAGGCAAGATTGATACCTCGAAGTATCTCCGTCCGAAGAGCGATATCGTATCTTTGATGGTGCTGGAACATCAGTGCAACACGCAGAACATCCTGACCAAGGCGTCGATGGAGTACCGGCGGTTGGTCTATCTGCAGAAAGCGATCGATCCGGAAGTGGACGTGACCAGGCCGGAGGGTATGTCCGCGCGTTCGGCGCGGGATTCGGCCCAGGAGATCGTGAAGACGTTTCTGTTCTGTGATGAGTTCGACCTGAAGGACGGACTGGAAGGTGATCCTGCCTTTGTGGAGACGTTTGAAGCGGCCGGAGTGAAGAACAGTGAGGGGCAGTCGTTGCGGCAGCTGCGTTGCTATGGGCGGCTCTTCAAGAATCGATGTTCCTACCTTATCTACTCAAAGGCCTTTGAGTCTCTGCCGCCGGTGGTTCGGACGCAGACGCTTGAAGAGTTGTGGAGAGCCCTGCAGAGCGAGGATGAAGAGTTTTCCCATATTGGAGGCAGCGAGCGCAAGAGGATCATTTCGATCGTGAGCGAGACGGTGAAGAATCTGCCGGAGTGCTGGAAAAGCGGTCAGTAGGAGGGCGCGGATTGACGGAGGGGACCTAGATTACGGGGAGGGGTCGCCCGGGAGTGCGGGATCGATGGGCAGGTTGGCTGGCTGCTACAGTTCGGCGAAGAGTTTTTTCAGGCCAGGATGTCCTTCACCACCTTGCCGTGGACATCGGTGAGCCGGAAATGGCGGCCCTGGAACTTGAAAGTGAGTTGCTCGTGGTCGATGCCCAGGAGATTGAGGATGGTCGCTTGGAAGTCGTGGATATGGACATGGTCCTTGGCGACGTTGAAGCCGATGTCATCGGATGCTCCGTAAGTCTGGCCGGTCTTGATGCCGCCACCCGCCATCCAGATGGTAAAGGCGTAGGGGTGGTGGTCCCTGCCCCAGCCCTTGCGGTCATTCATGTTGCCCTGCAGGAAAGGAGTACGGCCGAACTCACCACCCCAGATGACGAGGGTCTCATCGAGCATGCCACGCTGTTCGAGGTCCCGGACCAATCCGGCGCTCGGCTGGTCGGTGTCCTTGCACTGGGTGTAAAGCTCGGTCGTGAGAGAGCGATGCTGGTCCCAGCCTGCGTGCATGAGCTGAATGAACTGTGTACCGCGCTCGGCAAGACGGCGGGCCAGGAGGCAGTTGCGGGCGAAGGTTCCGGACTCGCGGACGCCCGGTCCATAGAGGTCAAGGATCTCCTTGGGCTCATCCGATATTTCGGCGAGTTCGGGCACACTTGTCTGCATCCGGTAGGCCATCTCGTACTGGGCGATGCGAGTGGCGATTTCGGGGTCGCCGAATTCCTCAAGCTTGAGCTGGTTGAGACGTGCGAGATCGTCCAGCAACTCGCGGCGCATTGGTGGGCTCATCCCGTTGGGATTGGAGAGGTAGAGGACCGGATCGCCCGCAGGGCGGAACTTGACACCCTGGTGGCGGGTGGGAAGAAAACCGGAACCCCAGTAAAAGTCGTAGAAGATCTGTCCGCAGGTGGTGCCCTTGCTGACCGAGGTCATGACCACAAAGGAGGGCAGGTTCTCGTTCATGGTGCCCAGTCCGTAACTGAGCCAGGCGCCCATGGTAGGGCGTCCGGGAAGTTGCGCGCCACTCATGAAGAACGAGATGGCTGGAGCATGATTGACCGCTTCGGTATGCATGCTCTTCACAAAGCAGACCTTGTCCGCAATCTTGGCGGTATGGGGCATGAAATTGCTCACCCAGGCTCCGCTTTGTCCGTATTGCTGGAAGGGTTCGACCGGGGCCAGAAGCAGTTTGCCGTTGGCATTGCCGGTCATGGTGCTGAAGCGTTTGCCTCCTACATAGCTCTCGGGGACGGGTGTGTTGTGGAGCTTCTGTAGTTGCGGCTTGTAGTCGAAGAGATCGCAGTGGGTCGGTGCGCCGTTCTGGAAGAGGTAGATCACCCGCTTGGCCTTGGGTGCGATCTGCCGGATGAAGGAAGGCAACTTCTTTTCCCCGGCTCCGGCTGCGAATCCGTCGCGCCCCAGCAGGGTGGCCAGGGCCGCCGTCCCGATGCCGGTTGCACTTTTGCCGAAGAAGTGGCGGCGGTTGATGCCGAGGTGGTGTTCCTTGAGGGGTGACATGGGAAGAATTCAGGTCTTGGATTTCCGGGGGACAGATTGGGGTTATTCCTTGGTCAAGGCTTCGTCCAGATTCAGAATTCCCAGGCATACCGTGGCCAGAGCGGCGTGTTCCGGTTCAGAAAGTTCGCAGTTTCGTGGGGAGTCACCGTTTTTGAGAAAGTCGGCGGCGGCCTTGGGGTCGGCGGTGAAGCGGGTTCGGGCCCGGGTATGGATGTTCTCCAGGATCTCCTGTTCGCGGGAGGAGGGTGGCCGGGCCACCACCAGCTTGAAGGCGTGCTGGATCTGCGCCCGGTTGTTCTTTTCAGCTTCCCTGGAGGCACGGGCGGCGAGGACGCGCGAGGCCTCCACATAGGTTGTGTCATTGAGAGTATTGAGAGCGTGGAGGGGAGTGTTGGTCCGTCCGGACTTTACCGAACAGGTTTCCCGTCCCGGGTTGTCAAAGAACATGGGCGGGGCGGCGATACGACGCCAGAAGGAGTAGAGGCTGCGGCGGTGGAGATCTTCGCCCTTGCCGCGGTTGTAGCGTTTGTTTCCGAAGGTGGCCTCCGCCCAGATGCCAGCGGGTTGATAGGAATTGACCGGAGGGCCGCCCTGTCTGCCAACCAGTAATCCGCTTGCCGCGAGGGCCTGGTCGCGGATCATCCATGCGGGCATGCGGAAACGCGCCCCGCGGGCAAGGAGGCGGTTGGAGGGATCTGCTTCGAGAAGGGCCGGAGTGACGCGGGACGATTGTCGGTAGGTATGGCTTGTCACGATGGTGCGGAGAAGGTGCTTCAGATCCCAGCCCGACTCGATGAACTCAACCGAGAGCCAGTCCAGCAGCCGTGGATGGATGGGGACCTCGCTCTGTACTCCGAAGTTTTCTGGCGACTTGATGAGACCGACTCCGAAGATCTGCTGCCAGAAGCGATTGACCGTCACGCGGGCAGGCAGTGGATTTTGGGGGGAGACAAGCCAGTTTGCCAGACCGAGACGGTTACGCGGTTGTCCCCCGGGGAAGGGAGGCAGGCTGGCGGGGGTCCCGGCGGTGACTTCCTTCTCGCGTTTGTTGTAGAGACCTACCTTGAGGATATAGGTCTTACGGGTTTTGTCCATGTCCTGCATCACCATCACGCGAGGGAGGCCCTTGCGATTGCCATTGAGTTCGTTGTTCTTTGCCTCGATCAGCTTTACCAGCTCGGCGTGGCGCGGGACGTTCTCACGATGGGCGCGGGCGAGGAGTTCGATCTGTCCTTCACTCCGCTTGTCCGGGGTGAGGGCGAGGGCTTCCTGGAACCGGCGTTCGCCGGAGGAGAGCTTAGCGCCCGGATTCTCACTGACCGAGATGCGGAAGAAGCCCAGATTGTGGTTGGGATGCGGCGAGTCGTGGCGGAGGGTAACGATCACGGAAGCATGCTCGGGCACGGGCACGGGCTTCTCGGCGTGGAAGACGGCCTCATGGTCGCGGTCGATGGTATTGTTCGCGTAGACGGCCCATCCAGTCTGTGCATTCCCGTCATAGGCTGACTGGATCTTGTAATTGTCCTGCTCGAAAGTAGCCACCGCAGACTTGAACTTGAGGGTCGTAGCCTTGCCACCCAGCGGTTGCACCCGGACCTCGAAGCCGGTGAGGACGAAGTTACCGCTGTCCGATCGTGTGAGCCGTCCCTCCGTCATGCTCTTGTGCCGCCGGGCCTCCAGCCGGATGCTTCCAATGGACTTCTTGCTGGTCTCGGTCGAGAGGCGGTAGGCGTCGTTCTTGGGATTCTCCCCGCCTGCCAGCACGCTGCCGTCTTTCAGGATTTCGAGCGTTTGTTTGTCAGCCTTGGCGGAGTTGATCTCCAGCACCTGCCACTCGCTGTTGGCCACGTCACGCTTCTGGCTCTTCTCCCATGCCGATTGCTTGGCGCGGAGGTCCTCTTCGAGAGCCTTCAGGTCATCCCGTAGTCCGGCGATTTCCTTTTCGAGAGCTGCTTTACGGGCCTTGCGCTCTCCAGTGGAGACCGAGAGCACTGGCGGGGTAGCGGGATCACCCCCTCCACCGTTCACCGGGGTCTGGTTGAAGAAAGCGGAGAGCTTGTAGTATTCCTCCTGCGTGATGGCGTCATACTTATGATCGTGGCAGCGGCAGCAATTAAAGGTGAGTGCAAGCCAGACCGTGCCGGTGGTCTCGGTCATGTCCATGACATAGTCGACCCGGTTTTCCTCTGCGATCCGTCCGCCTTCACCATTGATGGGATGGTTGCGGAGGAAGGCGGTAGCCAGGCGCTGCTCAATGGTGGCATCGGGAAGAAGGTCGCCCGCCAGCTGCCAGACAGTCAGATCGTCCCAGGGGATGTTACGATTGAAGGCATCGACCACCCAGTCGCGCCATGGCCACATGGTGCGTTCGCTATCACCCTGATAGCCATTGGAGTCGGCATAGCGGGACGCGTCGAGCCAGGGCCAGGCCATGCGCTCGCCGTAGGCGGGGGAGGCCAGGAAGCGGTCGACCAGTTTCTCGTAGGCATCTTCCGACTTGTCGTTGAGAAACCCCGCCACTTCTTCCGGGGTGGGAGGGAGACCGCGGAGGTCGAGAGAGAGACGGCGGGCGAGGGTGTGGCGCGCTGCTCCGGGTGATTGCACGAGTCCTGCCTTGGCGAGGCGAGAGGCAACAAAAGCGTCGATCGGATTGCGAATGGTGGCGTCTGCAGGGTTGAGCACTGGCGGCCGTGTGGGCGGGATGAGAGCCCAGTGGTCCTTGTATTCGGCCCCTTCTTCAATCCAGCGGCGGATGAGCTTCCTCTCGGTATCATTAAGCTTGAGGTGGGAGTCCGGCGGCGGCATGACTTCGTCCGGATCCAAGTTTGTGATCCGCTTCCAGACCAAGGATTCGTCCGGCTTGCCGGGAACGATGGCATGGCCGTTCTCGCGCTCAGCGTAGGCACCCTCCGCCTTGTCGAGACGCAGGTCACCCTTGCGTGCATTCTCGTCAAAGCCGTGGCAGATGAAGCAGCGATCCGAGAGGAGGGGGCGGACATCCAGATTGAAATCGAGTGGTGCGGCGGAGACCGAGAGGGACGCCAGCAGGGTGAGCAGCAGGAAGGGCAATGGAAGACAGGACGACATCCGAGGGGTGGGTTCTAGCCTATTTATCCGGGAGCCTCAATAGCAGGCGTGGATCATAATTCCCTGAGTTTAGCCGTTTGGGGTCTGTTTTTGGTTGCTCCTTAGACCAAGCGAGCTAGGGGAACCTGATATGATAGCGCTCCGCCTGTTCTTCCTGTCGTTGTTTGTCTACCTGTCGCTGCCCCAAGCTGCCAGGGGCCAGTGGAAGCGTCACACCATCGATAATTCCTCCAGGGGCGCTGATGGGGTGCGGGCCGCGGATGTGAATGAGGATGGGCATCTCGACTTTACCACCGGCTGGGAAGAGGGAGGGGTCATCCGGGTGACCGTCAACCCCGGACCGGGCAAGGTGAAGAAGAAGTGGCCAGCGGTGACGGTGGGAAAAGTGTCCTCTCCGGAAGATGCCGTCTTCGTGGATCTCGATGGTGACGGAGCGCACGACGTGGTGAGCAGCTGTGAAGGAGGCAACCGTACCGTCTTCATTCACTGGGCTCCGAAAGAAAAGCAGAAGTATCTCGAGGCGGCAGCCTGGAGCACAGAGGCCTTTCCGGTCACCCGGAAGAAGCAGAGCTGGATGTATGCCGTTCCAATGGATGTTGACGGGGTGAATGGAATTGATCTCGTGGTGGGCTCAAAGGGGAAGAACGGTTCGGTCGGATGGCTGCGATCGCCGAAGAATCCGCGCGCCCTCAAGGATTGGACGTTTCACCGCCTCTACGACGCAGGATGGATCATGACTATCGATATGCACGACATGGATGGCGACGGAGACGCTGATCTGGTGCTGTCGGACCGGAAGAGCAAGGCGGCCGGGGTGAAGTGGCTGGAACATCCCGGGGTGGTGATTGCGGCACAGGGGGGGCGCTGGAAGGAACACCTGATCGGGTCACAGGGGAAGGAGGTGATGTTTCTGAAGTTGGCTGACTTGAATGGGGACGG
>Ga0310120_10000137_pt1 | contig 57634 bp, 47 predicted proteins | sample CB27_AW_983_MG_FD_203506 | JGI IMG/M metagenome (GOLD analysis project Ga0310120, IMG submission 203506) | Marine microbial communities from Western Arctic Ocean, Canada - CB27_AW_983 | ecosystem: Environmental > Aquatic > Marine > Oceanic | place: Canada: Western Arctic Ocean | collected...
CTTGCCGTCCCCTTCCAATGCACTTCTCGGAACCCTGGTCCTCGATGCCTCGAACTGGTTGGTGCCAACGAATGTGGAGCCGATCGCCTTCGCCAACGGGGTGGGAGAGCCCGCCATCGACACTCTCGTATTCGTCGAAGGCAACGCAGTACTCCCCGATCTGGTCGATGGCTCACTCTCGGTGCTCTCCCAGAATGTTCTGATCGCCGCTTCCACGACGGGGCAGGCAGCTATTGGAGAGATCGATTACGAGGTCAGTTTACGCGGCTACAACATCGATGATCTGCAGGGGTTCTCCGCTGCACTCGCCTTTGACCCGACCGTACTTCAGTGTGCTTCCGCCACCATCGATGGAACCATCACGCAGGTTGCAGGTGCTGAATTTGTCGAGGGGGTCATCGACAATGATGTTGGATTTGCGGTACTCGGAGTCCTGATGGATATCTTGCCGCCGTATGATGGCCAGGTGATTCCTGCCACAGGAATCGAGATGGAGTTCGCGAGGATTTACTTCGATGTGAGCGGTTCTCTGACCGTCTCCCAGCAGACGCAACTGAGTTTCGAAAATGACCTGGGAGTGCCTCCGATCAGCAATGTCTTTGTGATTCAGAACCAGTCCGTTGCTCCCGTGACCATCGACCTGACCATCGACATCGCTGTCGATGGAATCTTTCTGCGTGGTGATGCGGACGGAAACCTGAGGCTCGATCTCTCCGATGCCATCAACAATCTGGTCTTCATGACCAACTCCTGCCCCGCATGCCCGATCCCTCTCTGCCCCAAGGCTCTGGATGTCAATGACGATGCTCGAATCGACCTCAGCGACGCCATTCATCTGCTCAGTTTCCTCTATCTCGATGGCCCTCAGCCCGCTGAGCCCTACCCTGACCCCGGAGTCGACCCCACCCCCGACCTGTTGGACTGCTTCAACTAGCCGATTGGTCCGATTCGCGTGAGCGGGATATTCTTCTCGGGACCAGAGTATCCCGGGAGGAGCTCATCTTTTGCCGACCGATACCGATGTACAGGATGCGCCGGATGCACCGAAACGTGCCTTCATCAGGGTTCTCGGCGGTGCCCTCTGTGGTGGTGTTTTTCAGATCGATTCTGACCCGATTGTCATCGGATCTGCGGCCGATGTGAGTGTCAGCCTTCCCGATCCTCTCGCTGGAGATCGGCACGCAGGGATACGCTATCAGCAGGGCAGCTGGCAGGTCCACGACCTCACCGGCGGCGGCCTCATGGTCAATGACATCCCCACTTCCACTCGTACCCTCTCTGGTGGCGAGATCCTCATGATCGGAAGCACCGAACTTCAATTTTGCCTCATCGACCCGCGCCGACGGTCAGCGGACGCTGCTTCGATCGAGCAGGAGTCCCCGCAGGGCCAGGGCGAGTCTGTCGTGGTGCTGGAACTGGTCGTGGAGCAGGGGGACCATCGCGATCGAGGTCGAAAGATCGATATCCTGAACGATTCCGTGATGACCCTCGGGCGTGCTGCCCAGGCGGATCTCTCACTCCACGATTGTCTGTCCAGTCGGCGTCATTGCCGGATCCAGGGCGGCTCCAGCGGTGTCGAGATCAGCGACCTGCAATCGCTCAACGGAACCCATCTCGAGGGCAGCCTGATCGATACTGCTGCACTGAGACCGGGAGACCTGATCCTGATCGGCAAGACCGCGATCCGCTGCCTCAAGCCGATGACTCGAGGCGATTGACCGCCGGGCTCATCACCAGTTTCGATGAGCTGGAGAACTACCGACCTGCACCTCAAGGGCGAGGGTGATGGCGCGAATGAGCAGCCTTCAGCTGCTTGCGATCGACGTGGGTATAGATCTCTGTCGTGTGAATGCTGGCATGCCCGAGCAGGTGTTGCAGGTGAGGTAGCGCGTCCGCAGGTACGGGATCAGAGCCTTCTCGGATACTGATCTCTCTCATCTCGGTGTTGTTCTCCAGGATGTGTGTGGCAAACGAGTGACGGAGCAGGTGCGGGTTCACACCTTGTGAGATCCCGGCGAGAGGAGCCGCTCGCTCCAGCAGAGCATATACGCTGCGTCTGTTCAGTTTTCTCCCGGTGGCGGACAGGAATAACTGATCATTGAGGGCGGGAGCGTCCTCCAACAGCTGAGATCGGTACTTTTCCACCGCAAGAGCTGCTCTGTCTCCGATGGGAATCAGTCGTACCTTGTCCCCCTTACCGACGCACCGAACGAGCGGGTACTTGCCATCGGTCAGGAAGTCCCTGCGTCGAAGTCCGCACAGTTCCGAGACTCGCATTCCCGAACTGTAGAGCAACTGAACGATGGCTCGGTCCCTCAGACCGAGCTGCGGATTATTATCCTCCGTCGCATCGATCAGGCGATTCACCTCGTCGAGAGAGAGAGTTCGCGGCAGACGCTTCGATTGACGCGGCGAAACCAGCAGGTCAGTGGGGTTTGCCTCGATCAGACCCTCCTGGACGAGGAAGCGGAAAAATCCGCGGATGGCAGAGATCCGCCGCCGCTGGCTACTGGCACTGGCGCCCCCTTTCATCAGCCTCTGCAGATATTTCTGGAGGTGTTGGAGCCTGACCCTGGCGGGGAAGCGGATGCGCAGTTGGCGCATTTCGGCGGTGAGGCTGACCAGGTCACGGCGGTATGCCTCCAGTGTGTTTTTGGCCAGACCTCGCTCCACGAGCAGGTAGTCGAGCCATCTCTGGATCGGTTCTTGTGGCAACTCATCCGTCTTGATCCCTTGCGAGACACCGCTTCGTTTCATAGAATCCGCTGCCTTTCAGGGGTGCCAGATCCCCCTTGAGGATATCCCGGAGTGCTGTTAACGGTCAACAGGACCGCCGATAGCGCTCCAGGACGGCCCGGAGAAGCGATCTGCGTCGAGACTGCAGGAAATCACGGATGGATAGAGAGAAGGCTCAGGAGCCGATGGCCAAGAAGAAGTACACCAAGAGAGAACTGGAGCCTTTCAAGAGACTCCTGCTCCAGCACCGAAATGTCGTCACGGGCAATCTCACCAGCCTCGACGGCGAGGGTCGAGGTTCCAGCGGAGATGAGGGAGACCTCAGCTCCGAGAACTTCGAGATCGAGTTGACCCTCTCCACGATGCAGAGCGAGACGAATCTGATCAACGAGATTGATGAGGCACTCAAGCGCATCGATGAAGGATCCTACGGTGTCTGCGAAGACACCGGAGATCTGATCCCGATACCGCGTCTCGAGGCGGTTCCCTGGACCCGGCTCTGTGTCGCGGCGCAGGAGCGACGGGAGCAGTCCTGAACGCGAGTGGACCGAGTCCAGATTCGAAGGGTGTAGACCCTTCTCAGGTGCGCCTGGATGTGAAACTACCCTGTCCTTCAGGCTCAGTGGATCTGACACATCCGGTGCTTCCCGCATCGGGAACCTTTGGCTACGGCGAAGAATTTGAACCCTTCCTTCCTCCGGGGACCTTCAGCGCCATTGTCCCGAAGTCGATCTCGGTCGAGGTCAGATGCGGCAATCCTCCTCCGAGGGCGGTGGAGACCCCCGCCGGGCTGCTCAATTCGATAGGCCTGCAAAATCCAGGACTCGATGCGTTTGTCAGTGACTACCTACCACGGCTGCAAAGATATGGCGTCCCCGTGCTGGTCAATGTCGTCGGGCGCACGGTCGAGGAGTACTGCACGGTAGTCGAGGCCCTCGAGGGGAAACATCTGGTGGCGGGATTCGAACTCAATGTCTCGTGTCCAAATGTCAAGGAAGGACTCCTCTTTGGTCTCGACCCGGAGGCCACCGCAACGCTCATTCGCGCGGTTCGTCCTCTCACTACCGGGGTCCTTATGGCGAAGTTGACTCCCAACGTGACCGACATCGCCGAGCAAGCGCTCGCGGCGGAGGAGGCGGGAGCGGATGCAGTCTCTCTGATCAATACCATCCGCGCGATGGCGGTCGATTGGCGGACTGGTGAATCATCGATCGGCACCGAAACCGGGGGCCTTTCCGGTCCTGCAATACGTCCCATCGCCCTCAGGATGACGATGGAGGTGGCTCGGGCCGTCAAGGTGCCCGTCTGTGCCATCGGCGGGATCTGCTCGGCACAGCACATTCTTGAGTTCATCTCGGTCGGCGCGTCGCTGGTCCAGGTAGGAACTCACCTTTACAGGGAACCGACCTGCTTGCCGGAAATCCTTCAGGAATTGCGTCATCTGCTCGCTTCTGCAGGAATGGGGTCACTCGACGATGTGCGAGGGAACTTCCATCAACTGCAGGATCGGTTGCCGGATCGGGAGCGACAGGTACCCTGACTGGATCGGGGAATGCTCCCCATCGAAAGGGATGTCCAATCATGGGCCTCATCAGTGGCCTCAAGGCAGCGTTCCACAAGGTGGTACCGACGCGCAATGACAAGATCATTCGCGAGATCCTGCCGCTGGTGGAAAAGATCAATGCACTCGAGCCCCAGTTCGAGGCCCTCGATGCAGAGCAGTTGCGGGCCAAGACGGTCGAATTCAGGGAGCGCCTGGAGGCGGGAACCTCGCTCTCCGACCTTCTTCCCGAGGCCTACGCCGCCGTTCGAGAGTCTTCGAAGCGGTATTTGAAGACTGGAACCGGTGTCGCGATGCGACCCTACGATGTCCAGCTGGTGGGCGGCATCGTTCTCAATCACGGAGGCATCGCAGAGATGAGAACCGGTGAGGGAAAGACCCTTGTCGCCACCCTTCCCGCCTACCTCAATGCACTTCCCTCCCAGGGTGTTCACATCGTCACCGTCAATGACTACCTCGCCAAACGGGATGCAGAATGGATGAAGGTGGTGTACGAGGGGGTGGGGATGACGGTGGGTGCCATCCAGTCGAACATGAACAGCCAGGAGCGAATCGAGCAGTACTCCTGTGACATCACCTATGGCACCAACAACGAGTTCGGATTCGATTATCTGCGCGATAACATGAAGACCAGGCCAGAGGATCAGTGTCAGAAGCAACGATTCTTCGCCATCGTCGATGAGGTGGATTCGATCCTGATCGATGAAGCGAGGACTCCTCTCATCATCTCCGGACCGGCTGAGAAATCGACCGAGATCTACCACAAGGCGGATCGCGTGATACGGAAACTGGCCAGGGGGAAGCATTTCGAGGTGAAGGAGAAGGAGCAGCAGGTCTTGCTCACCGAGGACGGAATCGAGACTGCCGAGAAACTGGTGGGTGTCGACTCCTTCTACTCGCCTGCAAATATGCATTGGCCGCATCATCTCGAGCAGTCGATGAAGGCGCATTTCCTGCATCGCAAGGATGTCGACTATGTCGTCAACGAAGGTGTGGTGGTGATCGTCGACGAGTTCACGGGGCGCCTGATGGATGGCAGGCGCTGGTCGGATGGATTGCATCAGGCGGTCGAGGCCAAGGAAGGCCTCAAGATCAAGGATGAGAATCAGACACTGGCGACGATCACATTCCAGAACTTCTTCAGGCTCTACAACAAGATCTCCGGGATGACAGGAACAGCGCTCACGGAAGCGGGTGAATTCCGTGAGATCTATGGACTTGAAGTGGTCGAGATACCGACCAACATGCCGGTCGACAGGGATGATCTCACCGACATCGTCTACCGAACAACCAAGGAGAAGTGGACTGCCGTCGCTGACAGGATCTGCGTGGAACACGAAACTGGCAGGCCGATGCTGGTCGGGACCATCTCCATCGAGGACTCGGAGTTACTCTCCGAGCGTCTCAAGCGACGTGGCATCCAGCACAATGTTCTCAATGCCAAGCACCATGCCCGTGAGGCGGAGATCATCGCAGAGGCAGGACAGTTGAACCGCGTCACCATCGCCACCAACATGGCCGGGCGGGGCACCGATATCGTACTCGGCGATGGCGTCACCGATGTGGGCGGATTGATGGTGATGGGATCCGAGCGGCACGAGTCTCGCCGGATCGACAACCAGTTACGGGGACGCTGCGGTCGTCAAGGCGATCCAGGAGTGACATTGTTTTTCCTGTCGCTAGAAGATGACCTGATGCGGTTGTTTGCCAGTGATCGTGTCTCGGCGATGTTGAAACGCTTCGGTATGGACGAGGGTGTAGATATCTCGCATCCGATGGTCACCCGTGCCATAGAGAAGGCCCAGAAGAAGGTCGAGGCGAGGAACTTCGAGATCAGGAAAAACCTGCTCGAATACGATCAGGTGATGGATAGCCAGAGGAAGGTCATCTACGAGATCCGGGACAGGATTCTTCATAGCCACGATCTACTCGGCCTGGTGGAGGAGAATTTCGATCAGGTGATCGAGGCCTACGGCCTCGGATTACTCCAGATCGAGGAGCCCGATCAGAAACCCTCGAAAGCCCTCAGCGAGCACGTGGCACACCGATACATGGTGGAGATTTCCCCTTCAGCGTTCGAGGATGGAGAGCCGGAGGACTGGGCAGCAGTCGCCACCGAGCGCTGGCTCGAACTTGTCGATGAAAAGCGCGAAGCCGCTGGAGCGGAACAGTTCGATAGGCTGCTCCACTATGTGCTTCTGCGTTCAGTCGACGAGAAGTGGAAAGAACACCTTCATGCGATGGATCAACTGCGCACCGGCGTAGGATTGCGCGGGTACGCTCAGGTAGATCCAAAACTCGAGTACAAGCGAGAAGGCTACACACTCTTCTCGGCCATGCTGGAGATGCTGCGTGAAGAGAGTTCCTCGATCGTTTCCCGGATTCGGATCGAGAAGGTCGACGAATCTGAAGCGCAAAAGGGGCTTGAGCAGACCTGGAGTGGCCAGTCGGAGGGCGTATCTGCCGATGCTCTGCAACAGCAATTCCAATCTCACGGTGAACAGATGCAGCGAGGAGTACGGGGATCACAGAGTTCGAAAACTGTCGAAACGATTCGAAATGAACAGCCTAAACTGAGGCGGAATGACCCCTGTAGTTGCGGATCCGGCAAGAAGTACAAGCGCTGTTGCGGAAAGCAGTGACCTCGGTGGTGCAGGCGCAGCCAGGTGAGAACCAGACCCGATCCGATACGAATCCCTCCAGTGCCGATGAACTCGCCAGAAGGCATCGGGTGAAACCACTGGCTGCCGCCGGGTGGTGGTTCAGAGCTTGTGGATTCCTGCTCGATCTGCCGATGCTGGTCGCATGGGTACTTCTCTCCCCATGGATACTTTACCTCGTTGTCGCTCGTGGCAGGTCGATAGGATCGCTGCAAGAGAGGTTCGGCAACTGGCGGATCTCTCTTCCTGCACGCGAACGCATCTGGATTCATGCGGCCAGCGTCGGAGAGGTGAGGGCATCGGTATCGCTCGTCGACACCCTGAGGAAATCACGCCCCGGGTCCGAGATGGTGATCTCCACGATGACCACGGGTGCGCGTGATCTTGCAAGGGAGCTATTTGATGACCACCAGGTGCATCTATTGCCCCTCGATTTCTCTCCATTTATCCAGGCGGTTCTGAAGAGGCTGCGGCCCGATGTATTGATACTGATTGAACTGGAGTGGTGGCCGAACTTGTTACTCGCGTGTCGATCTCGTTCGATCCCGGTGGTGGTGATGAACGGGCGCATCACGGCAAAAGGCCTCGGCAGGCTCAGGATGCTGGGCCCTCTGACGAAGTGGATGGCCAGTTGCCCTGAATTGATCTGCGCACGTAGTGATGAAGATGCGAGTAGATTTCTGCAACTGGGTGTTGCCCCCGAGCGCATCCGGATCCCTGGTGACATCAAACTGGACTCACTGCGCGGTCCCGACCCCGTCAGTCGAAGGCTGGAATTCGATCGATCCTGCGGCGTGTCTGTCGATCTGTTTCGCTGGAGTGCCGGCTGTACCCATCCTGGCGAAGAAGAGCTAATGCTGGCTGCGCACATCAAGTTGCTCGAAGTCTGTCCAGATAGTCAATTATGGATAGGGCCAAGGCATGTCGAACGGGCAACAGAGGTGGTGGCCCTGGTGCGTCGCTGCGGTCTCGAAGGTGCTCTGGAATCGAGCCAGGGTTCAGGCACATCGCAGGTCGTTGTGATCGATCGCCTGGGTCGGCTGGATGGTGCGTACCGCGTTTCCGACGCGGCATTTGTCGGCGGCAGCCTGGTGGCGCGAGGGGGACACAACTTGATGGAACCGGTGGCAGCCGGCTGCTTCACCTGCCACGGCCCTCATGTCGAGAATTTCCACGAGATGAAGACCCTGCTCCAGCGTCACGATGCTGTTCAGGAGGTGGCTGATGAACACGATCTGTTGCGACTACTGAGCCTCTGGGCGTCAGATCGTCCATCGAGGCAGCAGCGCCATGCGAGGGTCCAGGAACTCCTCGATGAACTGGGCGGAGCCACCGAGCGCTGCTGCCAGCACCTTGCAGAAGTTCTGATCTGACAACGATCCAGGTTGGCGTGGTGTTCTGGAGTCGATAGAGTACCTCGATCTGCCGCCCGTCAGATCGACCGTATCCATCGACGGGCGTCATCAATCGAGAGGAACTTGCGAGCCGTACGGATCGATCTGCGATCTGATTGGATTTCGCAACAAGGAAGGAACCTCGGATGTTGGTCGAGAATGCATTTTTCACCTCTGAGTCTGTTTCTGAAGGCCACCCCGACAAGATGGCTGACCAAATTTCTGACGCGATTCTCGATGCATATCTCGAGGGTGATCCGCAGAGTCGGGTCGCTTGTGAGACGCTGGTGACGACCGGGTTGGTGGTGATTGCTGGCGAGGTGACCAGTCAGGCGACGATAGACATTCCTCAGCTGGTCAGGGGAGTGATCCGAGACATCGGTTACACCGATTCAGAGATGGGATTCGATGCGGATACATGTTCCGTGATGGTCTCTCTCGACAAGCAGAGTCCAGATATTGCCATGGGTGTGGATCGTGATGGCGCTGGAGACCAGGGAATGATGTTTGGCTACGCCTGTAATGAAACACCGGAATTGATGCCGATGGCGATTTCACTCTCACACAAGATGGTCGCAGAACACGCCAAGATCCGGGCTGCTGGCAAGGCTCCATTCTTGCGTCCAGATGCCAAGAGCCAGGTCACGGTGGAATATGTAGATGGGATCCCGAAACGTATCGATGCAGTGGTGTTCTCATCTCAGCATTCAGAAGATGTCAGCAATGAAGAGCTGACCGCCTTCGTGAAGGAGCGCATCATTCAAGCGGTTATCCCCGCCGAACTCCTTGATGACAACACCAAGTACTTCGTCAACCCGACCGGGCGTTTCGTCGTTGGTGGTCCGCAGGGCGATTGCGGCCTGACAGGGCGAAAGATCATCGTGGATACCTACGGCGGTATGGGGCGCCATGGAGGTGGCGCATTCAGTGGCAAGGATCCCTCCAAGGTCGATCGCTCTGCCTGCTACATGGCACGATTTGTCGCCAAGAATATCGTCGCCTCTGGACTGGCCAACAGGTGTGAAGTGCAACTCGCCTATGCCATCGGAGTTGCGGAGCCGATGTCTGTTCTGATCGATTCATTCGGTACCGGCACGATCCCGGATAGCGATCTTCAGCGCCTGGTGAAGACGGTGTTTGATCTGACCCCGAAAGGAATCATCACTTCCCTCGACCTCCTGCGTCCCATCTATCGCGCCACTGCGACGCACGGCCACTTTGGTCGCGAGGGAGATGGTTTTCCATGGGAGGGAACCGGCAAGGTTGAAGAATTGAAGGTCGCTGCTTCACAGGTTGCAGGTAACTGACCGCAGTTCAGTCGAGCGAGAGCGGTCCATCGGCGCCATCTAGCAACCTCTCGGATCAGTCGATGAGACGGTTTCGCTGCAGCCAGCCCTGTAATGAAGAGATGGCGCCATCGCCGAGGCGATGGCCATCCTGGTGCCAGCATAACTCGACCTGGGCAGAGGCCTTCTCGAGATGGTCGACAGACTGGAGCACCGGATCGGGACCGGTCAGCGGATCTGCTTTATCATGAAGAAATAGCATCCTTGGCAGGTCACCTCGCGCGATTTCATCGCTGAGGAACTCATGCTTGAGCCTGGCAGATGAGATGACACACCCTCCGAACAGTTCCGGATGACGGCAAGCGACGAATCCAGCCAGGTAGCCTCCCTGGCTGAAGCCGAGCAGGACCGTCCCTTCGGGCTTGACACCGCTCTCTTGTTGCACCGTCTTGACGATGCCGAGCAGGTCCTGTTCAGATTCCAGAAGGGAAGCGAGGAAGTGCTGTTGGTCACCGGTGTAGATGTACCAGGCATGACCCTCGCGGATGCCATCGGGTCCTCTGACCTCGTGCCGATGAGGGCCATCTGGAGCCACCAGATGGATTCCTCGGTCATGCAGAGGATTCAACTTGTGCAGGATGCTGGATCCGTTCTGGCCGAGACCATGGAGGGCGATCAGACACGAGCGTGCAGCGCCACCTGCGCCAGACCACATCCAGCCGATGTGGCTCCGAAATTCTCTGGATCGGAGTTTGCTGTTCTCCAGATGGACCTCCTGCCCTCGGTCGGATGCGTGCCGCCGATTATAGGGTACGGAGCAGGAAATCGTCACCGCTACGGTGCCAGGTCATGGCACGGAGTGCACTCGAGGAAGGACCTCTGGACCGTGCTACAGGCAACTTTCGTAGGACTCGCAGCCAATGCCTGCTTCACCCGCTGGGTCTGCACCGCAGTTCGGGTAGGGGGCGCCGGGGGGAGGTCCGGCCAGGAACTGGTGGTTGATCAGGAAGATCACATCTCCGATATCCACCTTGTAGTCGCTATTCGCGTTTGCAGCTGAACGGCATTGTGGCTCGCTTCCGCCACCAAAGATGTAACTGATCAGCGAGATGGCATCTGCGAGATTCAGACTTCCGTCGTCATTGGCGTCTCCTCGAAGAAAAGGAGAAGAGTTCACGAAGCAAACCTCTCCCCCCTGAAGGTCTGGCATTGAAGAGACTCCATCGATGGTCAAGATGTTGTGTATCACAGGCTGACCGAGGTTATTGGCGGGCTGGATTGTTGTGCAATATCCAACCAGAGCGTTGTCGGCCGCGGTCTGGAAATGAAACCTGGTGATGGAGGTATTGAATCCAGGTGCCAGGGTCTGTCCTCCAAATGGAGGGCTGAAATCGAAGATGGCAGCACACGCAGCCCAACCGATTCCCGGCTCGACCTCGTCGATGTTAGTCGAGGTGAAGAACTCCACCATGTAAGGAGCCAGCAGCAGTTCGATGTCGAGACCAGCCGTGTCCACGGAATCGAAGGTGAAGATGTTGGAGTCCCAGCTGAGGGCGCACTGGAAGCCCTGCACGCCGACCGAGTTATCGAGTCTGACGATGAGATCGAGCTGGGCACCAGGGATGGCGACGGCGTCGTCTACATGCATCAGGTCCTGGCCGGAGATCAATCCTGTGACCAACAGGGCGATGGCGAGTGTTGCCGAAAAAATCAAATCACGCATGAATCCTCCTGGGGGGAGAGGCAGGGTGTTAACTCTGGCCGGGGATGGCGGCCAGGCTTCCTGGGTTTTATTCAGAGTTGCGGTTGCCGGGGATCAGCAGCCGCCTGTTAGTAAGCAATCAAGTGTATCGGAAGTCGGGTCCAGCCCACATGAGTTCGGACCTGGAGCTGGAGGGAATGGTCCGCTGACGAACAGGTAATTGAGCAAGTAGATGGTGTCGGAGATGTCGACTCCTCCATCGTCATTGGTATCGGATGAATCCATGCAACTGGGAATCGGCCCACCAGCGAAGAGCCAGTTGACGATATACAGCGCATCGGCGAGGTCGACACCCGAATCACTGTTGGTATTGCCCCGCTTGAATCCCGGTTGATCGAGGAACTCAACGATTCCGTTTTCCAGTACGGGAACAATTGAAAGGCCGTCAAAGATGACATAGTTGAGGGCCGGTCCCGCCGTACAGTTGGGATCGTTGGGGGGGCAAGAAGGCAGCAGGTATGAATTGTCGAAGGCGATCTCGGTTGTTGTCCCGAGCAGTACAGGATTGGCCAATGTGTCAAACTCGAGACGTAGCAGCGTTTGATCGGTTCCTGCGGGCAGGACCTGTCCGCCGTATGGTGGCAGAAAATCAAAGATGGCAGAGAAGGTGGCAAGTCCCACACCCGGAGCTACAGCCGGGTCCATTGCAGGATAGAACAGTTCGATTCCACCTTGCGCACCGGGACCGCCAGGCATCGCGGAATCCAGCGTCAGACCTGAGAACCAGTCGTAACCATCGATGGGTTCGTTGAGGGTCAGAATGGTGTTGTCGTAAGAGAGGGAGATCTGGAAGCCCTGGATCTCGTCGGCGTGCTCGTAGCGGACGATGGCCTGGACGCTGCTTCCGGGATAGGAGGCCATGTTTCCGAAGTAGAAGCGGTGAAGGTTGTTGACGGTGACAGATCCATCGACGAGCTGCGGAGTGACGGAAGCCCCTCCGGATGAGAGCACGTTCAACACCGGCGGATCGCCGATACCATCGACGAACTGAATCGGGATCACCTCGGGAAGCGAGGTGGAATCGATGGAAAAGAGCATCCTCAACAGGGAGTTCTGATCTGCTGGTGAAGCGGGCAAGGAGGCTGGAGGTAAGGTCACACTGCCGTATCCAAAGATCACTCCGGCCAGAAATGTGCCGGTAATGTTATCTATGCTGGTTCCTGCGAAATCCGGGTCTGCACCGGCAAGGAGAGCAGATACTGAAGTGTCTTGAAAATCGATGGAAGCCAGCGTCAATTCTGCGGGATCGAACTGGATCCCGACAGCGAAACCCTCGATCGCCTGATCATGAGTTGCCGTGATGAAACATGGGATATCGAAATCCCCTGCGTTGCCGCTGACCTGATCGATGGTCAGGACATCGGCACCACCGCAAATAGCTGGAATCAGCGTGATGGACATCATCAGAGAGAGGATGCGTAGCATCGAGAGTTCTCCTCTTCACACGGGGGGCATCCGGCGTCAGTGCACGGATTTCAACATGCTTCTATCGTATCACCGTCCCCCGTGTGATCCACATCCCTCACCGATGCTGGTAGGCCCGAGAATTGCCACAGGAAACATATACCCGGAAAAAAATGGGCTCCGGAGGGAAACCCTCCGGAGCACATCGATGTGTCGCGAGATTGATCAGCTAATCCGTGTTGAGGTGAGATTCTCCACTTACAGGGAATCCGCATCTCCATCACATCCGATTCCGTCACCGGTAGTGGGATCGATCCCTGCGTCCGGGAACGGTGCTGCTGGAGGAGCTCCTCCGGCAAACTGGTAGCTGAAGACGCCTACGGCATCACCAACTCCGATCTCTCCGTTGTCATCCAGATCACATGCATCGAGGCAACTGGGAGCAGCGCCTCCCTGGAACAGGTACTGGAGTACAGCAATTCCATCGGCGATGTTGACGAGTCCTCCATCGCTGTTGCAATCCCCTCTGACGAAAGGATTGAAATTGACGATGGTGATGGTTCCTGCGACGAGGTTCGGAGTCTCCTGGTAGTTCCCATCGACGATCAAGTTCGTGATAGGAGGAGATCCAGCACTCGGCAAGAAAATGACATCGCTGACAGTCGGAGCAGTCTGCCCCGTGAGATCGCCAATGATCTGGAAGTCCACTGTCATCACTTCCTGGTCTTCTCCGATGGGGATGTCGATAGAAGTGTCGAACGCCATGATCAGGCCGGCTGCGATTTCACCACTTGCAACATTGCTTGAAGTCTCGACGAAATCTGCATTGGCAGCGACGCCAGAGGCACTGACTCCGATCAACGAGAGCAACGTCGAATCGTAGGATCCGGCGATGGAGAGTCCATCGAGCGGACGAACTGTAGAGACGAGTACCGGCAAGTGTGCTGATTGTGCAGCGATGCCCATGCCATCTCCGAACTTCAGGAAGTTCGGGCTGAGTGCAGTGAAACTAGCTCCGAGCCAATCTGGAATGACGCTGTCTCCGTTGATGACAACGAGAGTGCTCACACCCGGAGACCCAGCGGTACAGAAATCGACCGAACTGGTATGCCCGACCGAGGCCTCGACCTGGTAACTCACATCGAGTAGTTCGAAGTCGATCACCTGTCCGAGAGAAGCACAACCGGTGAAGCAGATCACGACACCGTTCATCACCGCATCTGCGGAGATGTTTGTGTTCTCGAAGTCGGGCGGGCTACCGTTCTTGACGGTACTGGTGCCGGCACCAAGTGCAGTACTCAGCGGTGTCAACTCTGCAGGATCAGAGCAGAGACTGAAACTCCAGCCCTGAATCTCGGCAGGCTGTAGCACATCGAGTTTTGCAGTGGCCGTGAACATCGATCCACCAAAGACATCCGAACTATCCATGTGCATGAAAAAGTTCGGATCAGATTGAGCCATCGCACTGCGACCCAGGACCACAACCATGATCAAGGCCACTGCAACGGTACAGAAATTGCGTATGAAACTACGCATGACACATCCTTCCTGTTGACGGCACAGGGTTGCCGATCAACCTCGCTTTTTGTTACCTGCGCATTTTCGCGCGCAGAGGTAGTTCTTGTGGGTTACAGATCAGCAACCCGTATCGTCACTATCACAAACAGGGAGCATGTCCTCCGTGGGATCGGGTCCGTCATCAAACGGTCCCGGGTCCGGCGGAGCAGTCCCAAACTTGAAGAGCCAGTTCATTCCGAACACTGCGTCTGCGAGATTGATGATTCCATCATCGTTAGCATCGCAGGCGTCGGCGCAGAGGATTGGCAGACCCGAAAATTGGGAAGCAATCGTCGTCGCGGAATCGGCGAGGTCTACCTTGTCGTCACTATTACAGTCGCCTCGCTGAAAGATCTCCTGGGGAACCACGATGACGCTGGTGCCGATTCGTTCGAAGTCCTGCACGGAGAGGTAATCGATGACAACGTTGTTGTAGAGCATGACACTTCCGTTGCCGTTGATGTTGTCGCAGAAGTTGATCTCTTGAGCGACGTCACACTCTGCAGTCTCATCGACGGTGATCTGAATACTGCCAATGAGCAGGTCTTCAGAGGTGGGTGGCAAGGTCTGCCCTTCGAAGGGAGGCAGTGCATCGAGAAGGATCGCAAGGACCAGCTCGCCTGACTCACCATCGGAGCAATCGTCATCGACCTGGTGGTTGATGTACTCTGCCCCGACCATCTCTACGATGGAGCCTTCCAGGGAGAAGGTCCCTTCTTCGATGGTCAGATCGCAGTCGTAGCAAATTGTGATGGTGATACCCTGGATCTCATCGTCGGGATCAGAGTAGCAAAAGCTGAGTGTGCCCGTTTGACCGTGGTACGCGTAGTTACCCGTGTCCTCCTCGAAATCGATCTTTGCGGTCATGATCGTGTTGTGTTCCGGAGGAGGCTCGATCGCGATACAGGTCATCGATCCTGCCTCGAGAGATGGAGACAGGGACAGTCCGCCGACAACGATCACATTGTCGAGGGGAGGGTCTCCGATGTAACTGTTGATGGGAGTCAGTGGAGTGACCAGATCTGAATCAGGCAAGTAGATGATCCCATTGCAACTGTATCGGTAGGTCGCGATGTGATTGTCGGTTCCGGTGGGGATCGTCTGCCCTTCAAAGGGGGGCTGGAAATCTAGCACGACTCCCATGGTTCCGCCGTCAGCGTAGAGATTTGTGACCTCAAATTCGTGGCCGACAGCCTCGGTCAATGTACCGACGAGGGTGATCTCCTGCAGGGTCAACTCGTCGCCTCCGTGGGCGATGGCGATCACGAATCCTTGAACCGGTCCTGAACTGTTGGAAAGCAGCACTCGTGCGTCCCCGACGGACATCCCGTCCGCCAGGACGGAACCATCTTCTATTCTCAAACTATCAGGTGGCGGTGGAGAAATCGTGACGGTTCCGTCGATGAGCAATAGCCCATCGTTGGCTCCGACAGAGAGTCCTCCCTGAACGATGATGTTGTCCAGCGGAGGCGAATTGAAAACGCCATCCTGGAACTGCAACTGGGAGGTGATGTCCGAGGTGGAAATGACGGAAGGAGTGAATCTCAGCACGGCTAGACTGCTGCCTGAGCCTGCGGGGATCACCTGACCCTCGAATGGCGACTCAGTGTCGAGAACCACACCAAGGGTCAACCCCCCGGATAGGATCTCCGCCACTACCAGTTCTGCACCGACAGATTCCACATCTGTCCCTTCCACTGTGACTTCCGTTGGGTTCAACAGCGCCGAGTCAAAGCCGATGGCAAGGACAAAGCCCTGCGTTCCTGTGTCGCTGTCGAGAGTCACCATTGCAGTGAGGGCCTCGAGGCCCTGAGTATTGGTGTCCGTGATGCTGAGAGATTGTTGGGCCTGAACCGGAAAGGTCAGAACCAGAACCGTCCACACAGCAACGAACACCTGCCTGAAACAGGTATCCATCTCTATCTCCTCGCTCGCCCCCCTCGGGGCCCCCGCAAGCAACTCTTCCCCTTGACGCCGAAAATACCGACGCAAATACTCTTCCCCTCCGAGCCTGCTGCGGGGCAGGAGCGGACGGACCCTTCGGGACCGAAGGGCTATTCAAGTCTATTGACAAAAGGTTTACAAGTCAATCCGAACGGATTAACAATCGATTCCATCCAGGAACGTTGGATCTGGTCCCGGAGAGGGGTAGGGGGCCGGTGGAGGCGCAGATCCGGTGAACAGGTGGAGTAAGGTATATATCGGGTCAGATATGTCAAGTCGGCCGTCGTCATTGGCGTCGCAGGCATCGCGACAGGAGGGAGCCTGCCCATCGGAGTAGATCCAGGTCGCGGTGAAGATGGCGTCCGCTAGGTTCAACGTGCCACTGGAATCGGCGTCTCCACGGATGAAATCGGGGCCATCGCTGACGACCAGCAACTGGAACAGGGTATCGGTCGCCTGGCCTGCGATCACGACCGAACTTCCGACGACCTCGAACCCTGTCACGGCATTGTCCAGAAGCACCGGGGAGTTCCCGAGCGCGGACAGTGGTAGGTCAAAGTTGAGGGGAAATCCGAACCCGGTGAACTGACTGATGCTGGTGACCTGGCCGAGGTTTTCGACTCCACAGATGAAGGTTCCATCCGAGAAGCTAGCGACTCCGCCTCCCATGATCAAACCAGATGTACTCGGTGGAGTGATGACTCCGAGTGGATTTCCTTCCGCCCCATCGAGTGCTTCCATACGACGGATCGAAACTGGATCGGAAGCGTTGTCAAACAAGAGCCAGTCATCGGCGGCTGAATCGTACGTGATGGAAGCGATGGAACCGGAGTTTGCCGGGAAGGAACTCAGCGGGCTTCCGGTCAAGGGGTCCACGAAGGTGACAAGACTGCTGTTGGCTCGACTCACGAGCAAGACATCGAGAATCGAGTTGTAGCCGATACCTCGCAGGTTGGGCAAACCGGTATCGATGATGCGCTTCAGAACCAGATTGGAATCGAGAACATGGATCACTCCGCTGAAGGATTCTGTTACGTAGAGATCGTCCATCTCTGCATCGTATGCCAGGTCTCTGGGTCGATCTCCGGGGAAGGCGACGGCGTCGACGAGGCCTCCCGGTCCGTGAATCAACATGCAACTGGCGGACTCGATGAGGTTCCCTACCACTCCCTGAACCTGGTAACTATGTGTAGTTCCGGTCGCGGCATCGAGATCGGTCCATGAGGTCGCAGATCCTGGCAGGGTGTCGACGATGGCACCGTTTCTGGTGATCCTGAGCAGGGTGTAAAGACCTCCGGCACCCGGTCCGCAGTTGCGCCAGGATAGATTCACATCACCCTCGCCATCGGCAGTGCAGACAAGATCTGCGGGTGGGTAGAAGCCGGGAACCGTCTGGCCGATCTGCAGCAAAGATGAGGAGGTGACCGCCAGCAGGGTTGAAGGGTTAGTCCCCTGTGCGATGCCCAGCAACTGATGATCGATCGTGGAGTCGAATTCGATACCGGAGCACTGTAACTCGCCCGTCTGTACCGAGATTGATCTCAACTCCGCAACACTGGCATCGAAAGCGTCTCCGTAGGTGAAGTCGAGGTATCCCTGATTGGTATTGGAAAGTCTGTATGCGATCCCCATGCCGTATCGGACCTCTGCACCGGGGATCGGCAGGGCGGAAATCACATCTCCGGTGATCGGGTCGATCTCTATGGCGAGTTGATTGACGGTGTCGCGAGTCCAGAGAGATTCAGACAAGATGTCGTATGTGAGACCCGAAGCACTCCCTGAGATCGAGAAGGGGACTGGAGCGCCGATCGCTACCCCTTGATCATTCATCTCGACCAGTTCCAGGGAGGTCGAGTTGAGAAGCCAGAACGTGTTTGTGGCCTGGCAGTAGGCGATTCCTGAACACTGAGGTTGAAACAGCGGGGCCACAGCTGCTCCGATAGGGTGGTCGATCATGTTGGCGAGAGCCAGTCCCGGGGGGTTGCTGATCGAGGAGTAGACGCAGATCTTGCCACTGGAACTGTCGATGATCCACACGGTGTCATTGGAACCATTTCTGGCCACATCGACACCATTTGGATTCGACCCGCAGACACCCACCTCGATCTGTAGCGTACCCGTCTGACCCTCCAGGGGGGGAGTCAGAAGCAGCACCGATAGCACCGAGAATACCCAGAGGCAGAACTTGCCTGGAAGGGGAGTGGGGCACAGGTTTGGCATCATGGTCCTCTCCGAGCCGGTATTTACCGGCCCAAGACAGTTGCCGGATCCTCCTCAATTGATGTCGGCGGGCACCGAGCCGGCTTCCCCCGCGCCCCGGGGGAAAGGTCGGAATCCATCAATTTGGGGATCATCTCCTCGCTGGAGGATGGCGATCCGATTGAACCTGACTTTGTGAGCAGACAGATCCAATGTAAACCCGATTGTAACGCCGGGGGGGGGTAGCGCAAGGGTCCTTCAGGGGTAGATCCGATAAAGCATCCTGGGAAACGGTATACATTCCCGAACATGCTCGATTCCTGCAATCCAGCAGACGGTGCGCTCGACGCCCAGGCCGAAGCCTCCGTGAGGGGCCGAGCCATATCTCCTCAGATCCAGATACCAGCGGAAGTCCTCCTCGGAGAGTTGATGCTGCTGGATCCGTGCCAGCAGGACATCCAGGTCATCTTCGCGCTGGCCTCCTCCGATGATCTCGCCATAGCCTTCCGGAGCGAGAACATCGACGCCGCAGGCGATCCGCGGATCGTCGGGATCTCGCTTCATGTAAAACGCCTTCACCTGCTCGGGGTAGCCGTGGACCATCACCGGGCTATCAAACCACGAGGAGATGATGGCCTCATCGGGCGCGCCGAGGTCGCCGCCCCATTCGAAGGAGTGCCCTTCCGCATTCATGCGATCCACTGCTTCGGAGTAGCTGATTCTGGGGAAGGGTACCGTTACATTCCGGAGCTTTTGGATGTCTCGCTCAAGCACTTCGAGGTCATCCTGACGATGTTCAAGCACTCGCGAGACAATTCGCGTGAGCATCTGCTCGGCAAGATCCATCACATCATCCAGGTCTGCAAATGCCATCTCGGGTTCAAACATCCAGAACTCTGTGAGGTGTCGCCGGGTCTTTGATTTTTCGGCACGAAAGGTTGGGCCGAGACAATAAACATCTCCGAGAGCCATGGCAGCGGCTTCCATGTAGAGCTGGCCACTCTGGGTGAGAAAGGCCTTTTCGTCGTCGAAGTAATCGACCTCGAACAGTGTGCTGGTGCCCTCGCACGAGTTCGGAGTGAAGATGGGCGCATCGATACATGTGAATCCCAGTTCGTGCATCGAATCTCGAATGGCCCGGATCACTTCATCGCGAATATGCATCAATGCGACCTGTTTCCGCGAACGCAGCCACAGATGCCTGTGCCTGAGCAGGAAATCCGGTCCGTGGTCCTGCTTTGCGATCGGGTAATCCTCGGCTGCTGAGATGACCGTGACGGCGCCGGTGTGCACCTCTACACCTCCAGGTGCACGGTCATCGGCATGGGCCGTGCCCTTCAATTCGATGGCAGATTCATAGGGGATCTGGCCTATCTGTGCGAAATCGTCCTCGCCCACATCATCCCTGGCAACGATGCACTGGACGATTCCAGAACCATCCCTGAGTTGCAGGAAGTGCATCTTCTTGGACGATCGGCGATTGTAGAGCCAGCCCAGAAGCACCACCTCTTGCTCTGCTGCCCCGGGTAGGTCCCGAACTCTCGTCCTCGACATCTCGATTCCTTCCTCGCTTGCCTGCTGACCCTCGACGCTCAGATGTTGCCGCTTCGAATCGGATATTCAAGGAGAACCAGAGGAGTACCAACCCCCGGCCTGTATCGCCTCGAGTACAGGGCCCGGAACCCATTCGTCGATCGGCTCACCTGCCGCCAGCATCGCCTTGATCCGGGTCGATGAGATGTTTTCAGAGATCCGCGGTAGTTGCCATGAAATCACCTGCTCCCACCTCTCATCATCGAGATAGGGCAGATGGGATCTCTCCATCAGCGGGGTGGAGTCGGGCCTGTGAGCCACGACCGGGATGGCCAGCTGCCACAGTTCCTCGGCATCTTTCCAGCTCCCGATGTGGGCGATGTTGTCGGCTCCGATCAGCCACAGCAGTGGCCGTCCCGGATGTGCGGCGCTCATCGAGCGTATCGTATCGATGGTCCAGGACGGGCCTTGCCGGTCGAACTCGATCTCATCATGAACAAATCCATCGATGCTCGAGCAAAGTTTGCGAACCATCTCGAGGCGTGCTTCCGGTGGAGCGATGGGGTCCTGCTTCTGGTGGGGAAGGATCCTGCAGGGGATCCAGACCACCTCTTCCACCGCAGGTAATTGCAGAGCAGCGCGTGCGATCTCGACATGGCCTCGATGCAGCGGGTCGAAGACCCCTCCTAGCATGGCCAGTGGTGCATCCTGGTCTGGCCGTGCTGACAATTCCTGCCTCCTCCGGTGCTGCAGTGTCGGAAATCTCTCCGGTATCGGACCCTCTCCAGCAGTTCGAATCCAGTCAACAGTTGTGGATCGGAAGAAATCGGCAAGAGACCGCTGCTGTCACGGCGTCGCGTCGGAACCGTGGCTTGAGATCCAGCAGAGATTTCCGGGTGAGTGGTTGGCTTCCACTGCTCTTGAAGCAGGATACTGTCTGGTACAGACCCATCTGAGGGGGGCAACATGTCGAGTGGATTCGGCTCCATCCAGTTCCTGCAGGAACTGTCTGAAGAAGATCGGCAGTGGATCCTGTCCAGCGGCGTCGAGTTCCAGGCGAACTCCGGGACTCGCCTGATTCGGCAGGGAGAAGAGGGCAGCCGCATCCTGATCCTGCTCCACGGATTGCTCGTCGTTCACCTGGATGAGATGCCTCATGTCGATCTTTCTTACATCGGCCCTGGCGAACTCATCGGCGAGGTGGCTTTTCTGGAGTCGGGACAATCCTCGGCAAACGTCACTGCCAGGGAGAACAGCCTTGTTCTCGCCATCAAGTTCGAGGACCTGAATCGAAAACTACGATCGGATGAGGGATTTGGATCCAGGTTCCACGAGTCGATGGCTCGATTGTTGGCACGGAGACTCAGAAAAAATGCCGAGAGGTTGCCGGACACCATTCCGGATCAGCAGGAGGTCTCGACACCTCTGATCTCAGCGATGCTCGAGTTCAAGGACATGTTCTTGCGTGCAGAGGAACTCGATCGGACATCCAGGGAAGGGATCACCGAGGAATTCTCGCGCGAATTTGTGACCCAGGTACAGCAGCTGGAGCTAGAGGTCAACGAGGCCATCGGGTCCAGTAGCGAACTGTCCAGGACGATGCGGGATCACCTGGGGAGGAAATTGAAGGCGGAGATGCTCCCCTATATCCTCATCTCCCGGATTGCCGAACGAGCCTATACGAAGCCAAGGGGATACGCGGGCGACTATCTCACCATCGAGTGGATCTATCAGGACGAGCCTTCCGGAGTCGGTTCGCTCGGTCGCCTCATCGATCAGGCGTTCCTTGGACTGGCATGCTCGGGAGCGGTGCGCAACCGGAGAGGTTTACTTACCGATCAACTGGATCGAGCGGTAAAGAGCCGTGGCGGTGACAGAGTCGAGGTCACCAGCTTCGCCTGTGGACCGGCGAGGGAACTCTACGATCATTTCAAATCATACAAGGGAGATTCTCAGGTACACGCCCATCTCATCGACATCGATGCAGAGGCACTGGAGTTCGTCGAGGGGTGGCGAAATGAACTCGATCTGGCAGCGCAGATCGATTTGCAGCAGTTGAATCTGGTCTACCTCTGTCTCGGCCGCCATCAACTGGATCTGCCTCCCCAGGACCTGGTGTACAGCATAGGCCTTATAGATTACTTCGATGATGAGTTCGTGATTCGACTGCTCAATTTCATCCACGATCTCCTGCGCCCGGGGGGGCGCGTGATTGTCGGAAACTTCCACCCCTCGAACCGATCGAGGGCCCTGATGGATCATGTCTTTGACTGGAAGTTGATTCACAGGGATGAGGGCGACATGAATCGGCTCTTCAGAGCGTCTTCTTTCGCCAGTGATTGCAGCGAGATCCTCTACGAGCAGCAGGAGATCAACCTGTTTGCCTGTTGCCAGCGATGACGCCGCCGAGGGTCAGGGGAGCCTGTCAGGCGCCATTTTTCAGGCGATGTGGTCTGGACCGGCCTGCATCGGTTGTCAGCGTATTTTGTCAGAAGTAGAATCCGGGACTGGGGTTGGAATCGAGTCGACCGTGCAGGCCCTGCACGGTTCCCGGCACTGAACGGTAATGAGGTAGCGACCCCCTCCTCTGGGCAGGATCATCGGGGGCGAGAGACCACGATGCGGCCCGATCGATTTGCCAGCAGGGGAGATCGGGGAAGCAGGGTTTCGATAAGGAGAGACACCACATGACAGCCCGCACCATCGGAGTTCCGAAGGAGATCAAGCAGCAGGAGCAACGAGTCTCGCTGGTTCCTTCCGGTGCATTCCTGCTGAGTCAGGCAGGTCACACGGTACTGGTCGAGCAAGGAGCCGGCATCGGAAGTGGCATCTCCGACGAAGAGTACGCCGCCTCGGGCTGCAGGATCGTCGACAGCGCCCAGGAGGTCTGGGATGAGTCCGAGATCATCGTCAAGGTCAAGGAGCCGATGCCGACGGAGTATCAGTTCCTTCGCCACGACCTCACCGTCTTCACCTTTTTCCACTTTGCCGCATCGAAGCAGTTGACCGATGCCTGTCTGGACTCCGGGGTGGCTGCGGTTGCATACGAGACGATCGAGGGGCCCAACGGTACGCTGCCGCTGCTGACTCCCATGAGTGAGGTGGCCGGAAGAATGTCGGTTCTGGCCGGCGCCAGAAATCTACAATGTCAAAACGGAGGCAGGGGAGTGCTACTTCCGGGCGTGCCCGGTGTCGAGCCAGGGCGGGTTGTGGTTCTCGGGGGTGGAGTCGTGGGAGCGAATGCTGCTCGAATGGCGGCTGGGCTGGGTGCGAGGGTCAAGATATTCGACATCGATCTCGATCGACTGCGCTATCTCGATGAGACGATGCCGGCCAATGTGAATACCTGTTTCTCGACGCACTTCAGCATCCGAGAGGCTGTCCAGCAGGCGGATCTGGTCATCGGAGCGGTACTGGTGGCTGGCGATCGCGCGCCGATTCTGGTGCCTCGTGAATGGCTCAAGGAGATGCCCAACGGATCGGTGATCGTGGATGTCGCCGTTGACCAGGGAGGTTGCGTCGAGACCTGCAGGCCGACAACCCACGCTGACCCCACCTATGTCGTCGACGGAGTGGTCCATTACTGCGTTGCGAACATGCCAGGTGCGGTATCGAGAACCTCGACATTTGCACTCACCAATGCGACGCAGCCATATCTGCTCGAACTGGCATCGGGCGGCCTGGAGGATTTTGTGAGGCGCGATCCGATGAGAGCACAGGGACTCAATCTTTATTGTGGAAGGGTGTTCCACCGTGGTGTGAGTATGGCATTCCAGCTTCCGTTGCATCCCATCGATGATCTTCCTGCCATCGGAGGACCAGTACGTTGACCTCGGGTAGCGGTGGAGCCGTAGAAGAGAACCCTATCGAGCGATCCGAGTGGCTCGCGAATCTCTACCAATCGATAGAAGACGATCTGAGTTCACTCCGTGAGTATCTTCATGACGAGTTTGCATCGAGCGAGCCATTCGTGCATGAATTGCTGGAGCATCTCTCTCGTTTTCGTGGCAAACAGGTTCGACCTGCCTGTTTGTTTCTCTCTGCACGCTGTTTTGGAGATACAGGGCCCGATCACATCCGCTGTGGTGCGGTGGTGGAGTTGATCCATACGGCAACACTTGTTCATGACGATTTGCTTGATCAGGCCGAGATCCGTCGCCGGGTCGAGACGATTCACAATCGATATGGTGATCGCGCAGCGATCCTGCTCGGTGACATCATCTATGCGCGTGGCTTCGTGATCTCGACCGAGGTGGCGGGGGCTGCCCGTCTGCTAGCAGATTGCACCCGAGACATCTGCATCGGCGAGATGATGCAGGTGGGCAATGCAGGCAATCTGAATCTGACCGAAGAGGAGTACTTCCAGATCATTCATCGGAAGACAGCGATCTTGTACGGCCTCTCCTGCAAGCTGGGAGCGTTGCTGTCGGGAGCCACTGCGACGCAGGTAGAGGCGATGGAAAGATTTGGCAACTTGCTGGGAACAGCCTTCCAGATCGCGGATGATGCACTCGATGTGACGGGAGATCCGCAGCAGGTCGGAAAATCACTGGGTACAGATCTGGCCAACCAGAAACTGACCTTACCGATGATCTTGCTTCGCGACGGATTGGATCAGCAGGGCAAAGCAGATCTGCTCTCGATGCTGGCAGCTGCCGAGGAGTTTGATTTTGGCTCGGAGCCACATCGACAACTGCAGAGGATGCTTGATCAGCAGCAGATCCTGAATCAGGTGCTTGAGCGAGCAGAAGATCTGACCAGGGAGGCGATCGAAGTGCTTCACGGAGCAGCACCGAAGAGCCCGGCTCGAGATGCTCTCGAACAACTGGCCGAATTCGTGGTTCAACGGAAACTATAGGAGTCCCCCCATGCCCTCAGACGGAGACCAGCATCTCTCTCACACCGATTCGGAAGGGAATGCCCGGATGGTCGATGTCGGAGACAAGCCCGTGACCGACCGAAGAGCCACGGCAGAAGGCTACATTCGGATGAAACCAGCAACTCTACGCCTCATCCTCGATGGAGATGTGGAGAAGGGGGATGTTCTTGCAGTTGCCAGGATCGCCGCAATCCAGGGGGCCAAGCAAACTTCTCAGATGGTCCCACTCTGTCATCCGCTGCCCCTCGACAATGTGCTGGTAGAGATTGAAGATGGCGAGGACGATGCAGTGGCATCGATACGGATGTCGGTTTCGACCCGCGCGATGGCAAGAACAGGGGTCGAGATGGAGGCGCTGTCTGCTGTGGTTGTCGGGCTGATCACCATCTATGACATGTGCAAGGCGGCCGACCGTGGTATGGAAATCACAGGTGTCCGATTGCTGGAGAAATCCGGCGGCGGTAGCGGCGATTGGACTCGTTGAAGGAACTAGCTGGATCGACCAACCGGGAGGATATCGAGTGATGGCACAGATCATCGACGGCAAGGCACGCGCAAAGCAAATTCGAAAGGACCTCAAAGGGCGAGTCAGTGCCTTCGAGGAGCGCGCCGGGCGACCTCCGGGACTCGGTGTCATTCTGGTCGGGAATGATCCTGCCAGCGCGGTATATGTCCGCAACAAGGAGAGGGCCTGCGAGAAGACGGGGATTCGTTCCTTTCATCACCAGTTGCCCGAAGATGTGACCCAGCAGCACCTCGAGGAACTCATCGATCAACTCAATCAAGATCCAGAGGTTCACGGAATCCTCCTCCAGTTGCCCTTGCCAGGGCACCTGGACGCGCAACCTCTGTTGATACGAATCTCCCCTTCCAAGGACGCCGATGGCTTTCATCCAGTCAATGTCGGCCAGCTGGCTGTCGGGCAGCCGGGGTTTGTTCCCTGCACTCCGCTCGGTTGTATCGACCTGCTTCGCTTTGCAGGTGTCCCTCTTCAAGGCGCAAATGCCGTGGTGGTGGGGAGATCCAACATCGTCGGCAAGCCGGTGGCGCAGCTGTTGCTTGCAGAGGGTGCTACGGTGACGATCTGCCACTCCAAGACCCAGGATCTCGCGGGCCATGTCGGCCGCGCGGATGTGGTCGTTGCTGCGGTCGGAAGGCCAGAGATGATCCGTGGAGATTGGATCAAGCCGGGCGCTGCAGTGATTGATGTCGGGATCAACAGGCTCGATGATGGATCGATCGTCGGTGATGTGGAATTCGCGGCAGCCAGTGAGAGAGCCGGCTACATCACGCCGGTGCCCGGAGGCGTCGGACCGATGACGGTGGCGAAGTTGCTCGAGAACACGCTCGAGGGAGCGCTCAGGATAGAGCAGTACAAGTTGCAGGACTGACGGGATGGGAATGCCGCAGCCAGCCAATCAGATCATCAAGTTGCCAGCGCTGCTGGTGGACCAGATCGCTGCAGGGGAGGTCATCGAAAGACCCTCTTCCGTGGTGAAGGAACTGCTCGAAAACTCCCTCGACGCAGGATCATCGCAGATCGATGTCGAACTCGAGGATGGCGGCAAGCGCCTGATCCAGGTCACAGATGACGGCCAGGGGATCGAGCCCGATCAGTTGCCGATGGCGCTAGAAAGCCATGCAACCTCGAAGCTGAAAGATGCTTCGGATCTTCACAGGATCCTCACGCTTGGATTCCGGGGAGAAGCGCTGGCGAGCATCGCTGCGGTGTCGACGGTCGAACTGTCCTCTCGAACTGCTGGCGATGATGTGGCTCACAGGATTCGCGGCAGTGAGGGATCGATGGAGCCCATCTCACCGATGGCGATGAGGCCAGGTACAAGGGTGTCAGTGAAGGATCTGTTCTCTGCAGTTCCAGCTCGGCGACGCTTCCTCAAGGCCAGTTCAGCTGAGGTGGCTCGCTGCTCTGCGTCTCTCAAGGGAGCAGCATTGGCCCATCCGACGGTCGGATTCTCCCTCACCCATGAGGGCAGAACCGTGCTCAGATACCCTGCCGATCAATCACTGCACGAGCGCATTGCAGAGGTGCTAGGGTCCGAAGTCTCTGCCCGGATGATCGAGGTACGCGGCGATGAAGGGGTGACAGGCTGGATCGCCCGGCCAGATCTCCAGCGCCGAAACTCCGATGGAATCTGGACATTTCTCAACGGCCGGCCAATACGTGACAAGGTGATGCAGCACGCAGTTCGCGAGGGATTCAGAGGTTTCCAGATCCCTGGTCAGTACCCGATGGCAGTGATCGGGATCGACGTCGATCCCGATCTCGTCGATGTAAATGTCCATCCATCGAAATTGGAGGTGCGCTTCCGGGATCGAGAGGACGTGCACCGACGGATTCGTCGGGCGATCAGGAAGACCCTCGAGGCTGCAGGTTCGGTTCCTGAACTGGTTCTGGAAGATGTGATCCCGTCTGATCTGGTCCCGTCTGATCTGGTCACCGACGAAACGCCCGTGGTAGCGTCGCTTCCGCGTGACGCTTCAGAGGAGGAACGCGCCGTCGAGTTCGACAGGGTGATCGAACCAGGATCGCCCTATGGCAGCCAGGAACCTCTGACGGGAGATCCAACCCTCGTTAATGAGTCGATTCGGGTATTTCAGGTCCGAAATTCATTTCTGATTCTCGAGCAAGAAGATGGACTCCGCGTCATCGATCAACACGCGCTTCACGAGAAAATCCTCTACGAGAAGATCCTCGCAGCCAGGGAGAAGGGGACACTGTGCCAGGGATTGCTGGTGCCGGAACCGGTGCCACTCGACCCTCAGCAGTGGTCGTTATTCGTCGAATACAGGTCCGCGCTCGCCGAACTGGGGCTCGAGGCGGAGGAGTTCGGTGACGGAGTGGCACTGGTCAGAGCCGTACCCCAGGGCTTCGAATCTCGCAATCCTCCAGAACTCTTGCGGGAGGTGTTGGTTCGCTTCGATCTGGTCGCAAGTGGCGGAGCCTCTGCTCCCGATCTTCGCGAGCGGTTGCTCCAGACGATGGCGTGCAAGGCAGCGGTGAAGGCGGGGGATCCACTCTCGCCGGAGGCGCAGGAGGACCTCATCCGGGGACGTGACCTGGCTTTTCAGCCCTGGAACTGCCCTCACGGAAGGCCCTCGGAACTGTTCATCTCCTGGCAAGAACTGGGTCGTCGTTTTGACCGCAAATGAATCCGGTTGGCTTCCGGGCCGGGGTCCTTCATGGTACTTCTATACCTTGGCGTTGTTTCGACCGCTTCTATCGCTTGTTGCCCGCTGACCCTTGTGAGGAGCCGATGGAATCCACTGATGCTGATCCAGAAATGATCGTTGTGCTCCGTTCCGGGCTCGAGGCTCCGCTGAGACGAAAGATCCGGGAACGGCTTGAATCTCACGGCGCCATCATCTCTCAGATCGAGGCTACCAGCCGCTATTATTTTGAACTCCGCGGAGAGATTGCTGCCATCGAGACGCTGGCAGTCGATAGCTGGCCAGGAGTTGAAAAGGTCGTGGTGGTCGGCGACTCGTCCGATCACTGGGCCATCGATCGATCGAGACCTGTTCAGCCAATTCAGGTCGGTTCTACCCTGATCGGGCCTGGATCATTCTGCATCATCGCTGGCCCCTGCGCGGTCGAAGATGAGCAGAGAACCTTGCGGATCGCAGCGAGTGTCGCAGCCGCAGGTGCAGACCTGTTCAGAGGTGGCGCCTACAAACCGCGCACCTCTCCCTATGCCTTTCAGGGACTGGGGGAACTGGCATACCCAGTTCTCGAAAGTGCCCGAGAAGAGACGGGACTCGGTATTGTCACGGAGGTTCTCGATCCTCGAGAGGTCGAGTCGATCAGCGGCATCGCCGATATGCTCCAGGTGGGAAGCCGTAACATGCACAACTACTCACTGCTCAAGGAACTGGGTCAGACGAGTGTGCCCGTGCTGCTGAAGCGAGGTTTTGCCTCCACCACCGATGAACTCCTGCTGGCAGCGGAGTACATCCTCAGCGCCGGGAATCCCAATGTGATCCTGTGTGAGCGCGGTATCCGTTGCGGTGCTGCGAGTCGTGAGGTGGTGCTCGACCTGGGCGCGGTTCCAGAACTGCATCAACGGACTCACCTTCCAGTTCTCGTCGATCCATCACATGGCAGCGGAGAATCGTATCGGGTCGGTGCTCTGGCAAGAGCGGCGGTCGCAGCTGGCGCCGATGGGGTGCTGATCGAGGTACACGAACAGCCTGAGGAAGCCCTTTCCGACGGTCGTCAGGCGCTGACGCCTGAGCAGTTTGCCGAACTGGTTCCAGTACTCCGTCAGATCCGGGCGCTGACGCAACCAGATGGCGAATTGATTCCCGAGGAAATTGTCAGTGTTTCAGGTGGGGAGGATCGTTGACCCGATCGTTCTCCTCAGAGGTGGCTGGATTCGATACGAGGGAGTCTGCTCCCGGCGCCACGCTGCACATTCGCCGCGAGTCGAGAAGGAAGACCAGTTCCCTGCGCGTCTCCTGGATCAGCGATCTCGGGGACGGCGCTGCGCTTCGATGCCTGGTCCCTGCCTGCCTGTTGCGAGGGTCAGAGTCTCATCCTTCGCTCAGGGAGATCAGCCGAAGAAGTGAGGAACTCTGGGGCCTGGTCCTCAGCGCTTCGGTCGATCGAGCAGGTCAGCGCCACATCATATCGCTCAGGGCGGAGTTTCCCGAGGATTCGCGACTTCCGGGAGATGCCAAGGTTCTCGGCGATGCTGTCGATTTCATCCGGGAAATGATTCACCAGCCGTTGCTTTCCGATGGACTATTCTGCAGCCAGACGGTCAGTACCGAGGTGGCCCAGCATCGAAGGACCATCGAGGGGCGCTTCGATGATAAGCGTTCCTGGGCGATGCAGCGCTGCGTGGAGGAAACCTGTTCAGGCGAGCCGTGGCGATACCACGAATACGGCACCATCGATGAACTGGAACTGGCCACTCCTCAGTCGGTCACCACCGCCTGGAGACAGTCGATCGAGAAGCACCCGATGTACGTCCACTTCAGCGGTGAAGTGGATCCAGATGAGGTGGCCGAGGTGCTGCTGCCGTTGACCGCCGGGCGCGATCGAGATGTCACTGCTCTTGCTCCGAGACATCCGAGGAGGGGTGCAGGACAACTGAGAGAGGTGGAGGAGCAGTTCGAGGGAAATCAGGCCAATCTTGTCATCTCGTTGAGGACCAACACGGGCCATGGTGACCCTCTTCATGAGGCGATGATGATCGCCAATGGCGTCCTCGGTGGCTTCTCGCACTCCCGACTCTTCTCACAGGTGAGGGAGAAGCAGAGCCTCTGCTACTCGATCAATTCTCACATCGACGGCAGCGCAGGGCTGATGCTGGTGAGTGCTGGAATTGATGGAGATGCGGCTTCGAGAACCAGAGAGAGCATCTTCGAGCAGATCGATGTCGTGAAGATGGGCGGTTTCACCGACGAGGAATTCCAGATGACCATCGATTCGTGGGACTCCCGTCTGAGAATGGCGACCGACTCTCCCGCCGCGATGGCGGAGTTTGACCTGGTCTCTCGACTGGTCGGGCGTGATCCAGACATCGATCAGCTGCGCCATCGAGTGGCTCAGGTGACCAGAGAAGCAGTCGTCGAGGCTGCCGGGTTACTGCAGCCGGATCTGGTCTATCTGCTCGCACCTAGGCAAAGCACGGACCCGGACGAGGAGGCCTCGTGACCTGGATAGGTCAGGAAAAGATTCTTGAGAATCAGACACTCGGGGAGCGAGTCGTGGAGCGAACTCATGCCAGCGGTGCGACCGTTGCGTTCTGTCGAAAACCGGGCTACCTACGTCGCTACGCCTGCTTCGCCACGCGTTTCGGTAGTGTTGACAACCGCTATCGCATCGGTGGTGGACCCGAGCAGGAACTGCCCGATGGCATCGCGCACTTCCTGGAGCACAAGATGTTCGAGGGGCCAGAAGAAGACGCATTCACGCAGTTCAGCAGGCTCGGTGCCAGCGCAAATGCATTCACGAGTTTCGTTGGAACCACCTATCTCTTCTCATGTGTGGATCAGTTCTTTCCGTGCCTGGAGCATCTGGTGCGATTCGTTCAGCAGCCCCACTTCACGGATGAAAATGTAGAGAAGGAGAAGGGGATCATCGGCCAGGAGATTCGTATGTACGCCGACAACCCAGGCTGGAGAGTGTACTTCAACCTGTTGGAGGGATTGTATCGAGATCACCCTGTTGCAAAGGACATCGCAGGAACCGAGCAGACCATCGCAGGGATCACTCCGGAGATTCTCGATCGGTGCTGGTCTGCATTTTATCACCCATCGAACATGATCCTGCTGGCGGTTGCCGACGAGGACGAGGAATCCTACTTCGAACATGCTGGGCGACTACTTGCCGAGACCGACCTCGGTCCAGCCCCCGAGATCGAAAAGATCCTCACCCCGGAGTCGGCCGGGCCTGCCCAGACCGAAGTTCGTCAGCAGATGCAGGTGGGGCGCTCGAAGGTGTTATTTGGCTGGAAGGACATCCACTCCGATTTGTTTGGCCGCGAATTGATGCGCAAGGAACTGGTCACGGAATTGATGCTCGAGTGTGTATTCGGGCAAAGTGGTCCGCTGTTCGAACAGTTGTATACCAGGGAATTGATCGATGACTCATTCGGCACTTCATACCAGGTTCATTCCGATGTGGGCCACTCTGTCAGTGGGGGCGATTCTGCCGACCCTGATCAGCTGATTACCTCGATTCGCGACCAGGTCGGGCAAATTCGCAGATGCGGCATCGATCCTGCTGATATCGAACGTCAGCGACGTTCAGCGATCGGATACCTGTTGCGAGCCTTCAATTCCCTGGAGCACATAGCCAGCAGTTACTGTGGTACTCGATTTCTGGGAGCGGATCCCTTCGAGGTGGTTGACCTGCTTTCCGAGATCAGTCATGAGGAAGTCGAGACGAGATTGCAGGAGCACCTGATTCCGGAACAGATGTCCTGTTCCATCATCACTTCACGATCCTGAGCAAGAGGAGCGAGATGAAACAGCACTGGAAGATCATGGTCTGGCTCGTCGCTGGAGTGCTGGTTGGTTTTGGGCTTCAGCAGTTCACCGAGGCCCCCGGAACCATCGGCGCGAACTTTGCCCAGCAAGTGGTAGAAGTGGATGGGCAGGTCGTCGGCATCCGGGTTGATAGTATTTCCCAGCAGTTACTCCCCAAGGGAAGAAGCACGACCGAGAGCATCCAGATCGGTGATGTTGTGAGTCGGGTCTCGATCAACGCAGGCATGGCGGATGAAGCGATGGTCGTGACCACATCGCCACAGGTGTTGGCGGAGTTTCTGGCTCTGAAAGGCTCGGGGGGTGTGGCGACCATCGATCTGGTCTCCGGCGAAAAGCGAAGTTCGCTGGTCGCTCTCGATCCAGATTCAGCACGTGCCAGGTGGTTGGCTCCCTTCATATTCGTCGCAGACATCTTCATGCGATTGCTGAAGATGCTGATCATGCCTCTGGTCGTGACTTCCATCGTCACCGGAGTGGCTGGAATCGGTGGAGGCAGCGATTTTGGCCGCATGGGTGGAAGAACCTTCGGTTATTACGCCACCACATCGTTCCTGGCGGTGGGCCTGGGAATGCTGCTGGTCAATATTCTTCAACCTGGAGTCGGGGCTCGCCTGGGGATCTCACCGGAGGCGGACTTCGGTCAAAGGAGTGAGAACTGGCTCGATATCCTGCGCAGGATGGTGCCAGAAAATGCATTCAATGCATTCACAGGCAATGGCAACATGCTGCAGGTGATCTTCTTCTCGCTGCTGTTCGGGTTCTTCATCACGAAGGCCTCCGACAAGCCGAGACGCTTCATGCTGGACCTCTTCGAATCCGCTTTCGATGTGGTGATGCGGATGGCGTCATGGGTGATGCATCTGGTTCCCTACGGTGTCTTCTGTCTTCTGGTCAAGGTGGTGGGGGAAACCGGATTCGACATTTTCCGCCCTCTGGGTGCCTACATGCTGACCGTGATGCTGGCACTGATCATCCACAGTTGCGTGGTCCTGCCACTGCTCCTCAAGGTGGTGGGAGGGGTGTCGCCTCTGAAATGGGTCCGGGCGATGAGTCCGGCCCTGATGACCGCATTTTCTACCTCGTCCTCAGCGATGACCCTTCCAACGACGCTCAATACTCTTGAGACGCGTGGCCGGGTGTCCAACCGCACCTCATCCTTCGTGGCTCCACTCGGAGCGACGGTGAACATGGATGGAACGGCGCTGTACGAGTGCATCGGTGTGGTTTTTCTTGCCCAGTACTACGCCACTGCAGGAGACTTCGAACTGACTTTCAGCGCCCAGGTCACGGTCGTCATGGCTGCATTTCTCGCTTCCATCGGGGCGGCAGGAATCCCATCTGCTGGACTGGTGATGATGCTGACGATCCTCAGTGCCTTGAAATTGCCCCTCGAGGGGGCCGCTTTGCTGCTGGCAGTCGATCGGCCGCTGGATATGTGTCGTACAGTGGTCAATGTCTGGAGCGATACCGTCGGCAGCGCCATCGTCGCTTCGAAAGAGGGCGAGACGGGACTGGGCGATCCAGAACAAGTGGAGCCATAGCACTCTGGTCGCTACGGATACGAATTCGACACCACCCGTGGTATGCTTCCATGCAGAATCGGCAACTTGAAGTCCGTGCTTGATGCACCACGAGAGGAGAGGGATCGATGGGGGTTCCAGCGACCCAGTTGAGGGTAGGGCAGGTGATTAACTACGAGAGTGACCTGTGGGTCTGTGTGAAGCTGGAGCAGAAGAAACTCTCCAAGGGCGGCGGCGCAGTACAGGCAAAATTGAAGAACCTTCGTCGAGGTGATCACATCACTCATCGCTTCCGTTCAGCAGACAAGGTAGAAACCGCATACCTGGACAAGAAGAATTGCGAGTACCTGTACCCCGATGGTGACTTCTTCGTGTTCATGGATACGGAAGATTTCGAGCAGTATCAGTTGCACGCTGATTTCGTTGGCGACCTGATGCCCTATGTGAAGCATAACGAGAAGGTGGTCGTCACCTTTTACGAGGGGAAATCGGTGTCGGTGGATCTTCCGTCGGCAGTGGTGCTCCTTATCACCGAGACGGAGCCTGGATTCAAGGGCGACTCGGTCAATAATGTGTTCAAGCCAGCGACACTCGAAACCGGTCTGCAGGTGAAGATTCCCAACCATGTTGCCGAGGGGGATCTGGTCAAGATCTCGACCGAGACCGGCGATTTCATCGAGCGGGTGAAGCAGCCTTGAGTCTTCTCCGCAGCTGACGGACACCCTCGCGAAATTTGTTGTGCCCCCCCATCGAAGGGTGGCGGATATAACCCGCCTCGATTCCGAGCCTGGCGAGCACCTCCTGTGACACCCTTCCGATGGCGACCGGCTCCGCCCGATCGAACAGTTGCAGGTATTGCATCAGGACAGCCTTGCCAGCTTCCTGTTCCGGTCGAGTTGGCTTGCGATTGGTCAGTGGTTCACCGGGTCGATGCGGATGCCAGGGCACGGCGTTCCACAGCACGATCTTTCGATCGCCTGCGATCTCTCCCCAGACGACGGTCGCCGAACGCTCCTTGTAGGGGGTCTCTTTCCTCGAGGAGCGTTTCAGCGCCAGTCCGTTGGTCCACTCCAGCTGATCGGAACCCTCGAACAGGTTCTCGCCGGTGAAGGGAATCCCCGTGAAACGGCATCCAGCCCACCCCGCCGCTTCTCCGACCAGGATGGCCCGGGCGTTTTCATGGGCACGCAGGTAGAGCGCCAGATTGTCGCAGCGGATCCTGGCTGCGCGAGGCTGATCGAGTTCCTCATCGGCATCTCGCCACGGATTGAAGACACCTGCGGGAGCGGGCTTTCGCAGCAGTCGGATGAACATGTCGACCCGGTGATCAAAATCAGACCGATTCACGGATCTCCTGTCTCATGCAAAAAACACTGCCACCCGACTTGAGGAACTCTGCCGTGTCGATTTCTACCACATCCAGTTGCTGCTGGATGAGGCGTTTTCTGGTGACAGGAGCGTTCGACGGCATCAATACGTGCTGACCATCGGGGCACCAGAGATTGCCCGCCAATTGCTCTCTCGCTTCTGACTCATCGACCTCGATCAGTTGCTCAAACGCTTCCTCGAGCAGCGCCATGCCATCGTCGTCAAAGGCTCGTCTGACCACGGCGGCGCGCTCCCGATCGATGATAGCCAGCGCCGTATCGAGGTGATAGAAGCAAGGATCGGTGAGATCTAGCAGGGCCACATCATGCCCGAGGATGACACCTGCCTGTCGATGGCACGCAGTAGAACTCCTCGACCCGACACCGCACCAGATCAGCGCACGCCCAGGATGTTTGAGGGTATCGCCGTTTCCCTCCCAGCAACCCTCGCACCCCGGAGGCAACTCTTCACAGCGAACTCCGATCTCTTCGAGAGCAGATCGATGAAGCGCGTTTTCCTCGGAGCGGTTCGGGTGGCTCATGCGTCCGATGATCGCACAGGGATTTCCCTCGGAGTCATTGGTGACGAGTGAAGGGTTGGCAGTGAATACTGCATCGACCAGATGTGGCCTGGCAGGCAGCAGATGGATCGACAATCCGAGCGACTCGATGGCATCGACCAGCGCAGTCCATTGAGAGTGAGCCAGTTGCTTGTCGATGCTTCCGATCTGACCTTCCATGTGAGCATTGCGGATGTCGACCACATCGAAATGGTCTGGAGGACACAGCAGTGCCCCGGTCACGGCAGCCTCGGCAGGCATCGATCGAGGAGTGTGTTCTCGCCAATGTCTGGCTGTCGTGATACAGCGCGTCATCACCTTGGCTCCTCGAGAAGTAGTTTCTGTGCTGCGGCCAGTGCTTTGCGATGCAGCGCCGGTAGGCGACCGCCTTCCTCGATGGGGATCGTGGTCGCTGCTTCCGGGATCTCTCCGGTGAATTGGTAGACGAGCGGATAGATCTGCAGCCGTCGGTGTGTGATGGCGTGACGGAATCGATCACCGTGGCCGAGCAGGGTCGCGCCTTCGATGCCGAATCTCCGCAGTTCCCTGGCGGCCATCTTCTCGGCGTGGATTCCTGGGCCAGTGAGCCTGGCAAGGGGTGGGCCCCGGTGTCCGGCGAGCAGTTCGCCGTCGCCGGTCCAGGTGAGAACCTGCTGGCCCTGCATCACGACAGCAGCTGCCCACCACTGCTCCTCGGTGGCTCGTTTCGGGCGTGGTTGCGGCCAGCGGGTCGGCTCCCCACTGGCTCGTGCGACACATCCGTTGCCGAGCGGGCAGATCTGGCAGGCGGGGGAGCGTGGCGTGCAGATCGAACGCCCCAGGTCCATCATCGCCTGGTTGTGGTCACCGGGATGATCGCAGTCGAGAGCAGCGTCGGCCGCTTGCTGGACACTGCGTCGTGCATCACCGCAGCGGGGATCTCCGTCGATCCCCAGGTAGCGGCATAGCACCCTCTGCACATTTCCATCGACCACCGCCAGTGGTGCGCCGAATGCGATGCTGCAGATGGCAGCCGTGGTGTACTCGCCGATTCCAGGCAACCTTCGCACCTGCTCAGGATCCCGGGGAAACTGGCCGCCGTGATCGTCGACGATCAGCCTTGCTGCTGCGTGCAGATTGCGGCCACGAGAGTAGTAGCCGAGGCCCGCCCACATCTCGAGCACCTGCTGCTGTGAAGCGCTCGATAGAGATCCAGGGTCGGGGTACTTCTCGATGAAGCGATTCCAGTAAGGAATCACCGTCGCCACCCGGGTTTGTTGCAGCATCACCTCGGAGAGCCAGATGGCATACGGATCTTCCACGCCGCGCCACGGCAGTGGCTGCTGCGATTTCCGGAACCAGTCTCCGATTGCCGTGGTGATGGTCCGGGCCAACGTTACTTTCTCCTGCCAGGATGCGCTCGAACTCAGGGATGAGGGGTGGCGAGCCTTGCGCACCGATCCTACTTTGAAAACGTTGCGGTGTCAGGCTACTGGGTACTGCTGGGGAGATCGGTGTTGATCACCCTACTGACCACCGCTGCATTTCCGGCAGTGGGCGAGTGCCTGCTGGGTGAGCGGGACCAGCGTCACCTGTCTCGATGCCCTCGATGGCAACGACGATGCATCGGTCAACCTCGCAGATCCGATCCTGCTGCTGTCGTGGGGCTTCGCGATGGGGTCGCAGTTGCCGGCGCCGTTCCCCGATTGCGGAGTGGATCCTACCGATGATCTCCTGGCTTGTGATGCGAGCGGGTGCCCCTGAGGGCGCACAATCGCTCGGTTGCACGAATTCATCAGGTCATCCATGCCACGCCTTGCCGCTCAGTGGTGCTGCTCGTCCAACTACGATTCCTGACCCCCGAGATGCTGGCATCTGGCCACGGATTCACTACATTCCTGGCATGAGCAATAGTTTCGGAGAGTACCTCCGCATCACCACCTGGGGCGAATCTCATGGCCCGGGAATCGGCGTCGTGATCGACGGACTGCCGGCCGGTGTCCCCGTCTCCATCGAGACGATCGCGGCAGATCTGGCGAGGCGTCGACCCGGTGGCGATCTGGCCTCATCTCGAAACGAGCCGGACACCCCCAGAATTCTCTCCGGTCTGCTCGATGGCAAGACGCTCGGTTCGCCGCTGGCGATCTGGATCGAATCGATCGATGCGCGTTCCCAAGACTACGATGAGATGGCCGATCTCTATCGTCCGGGTCATGCCGATTTCACCACCGAGGCGCGTTACGGTCATCGCGATCACCGTGGCGGAGGCCGCGCCAGTGCCCGAGAGACAGCGGCTCGCGTTGCGGCGGGTGCCGTCTGTCGAGTGATGCTGGCGCGGGAATATGGAATCGAGATCGTGGGTTGGGTCGATGAAGTGGCGGGTATCCGTGCAGACGTCGATCCCGCAATTGTCGAGTCGAAGGATGTGGAGGCTTCTGCAGTTCGCTGTCCGGTCCCCGCACGAAGTGCCACCATGATGGAGAAAATTCAAACGGCCCGCGACGCGGGAGATAGCCTCGGTGGCTGGGTCGCCGTGACGGCACGTGGTGTGCCCGCCGGCTGGGGGGACCCCGTGTTTGCCAAGGTGAAGTCGCTACTCGGCGCTGCCTTGCTGTCGATTCCCGCAGCAGTGGCGATCGAGATCGGGGATGGAATTGCCGCGACTTCGCGATGTGGCAGTGAAAACAACGATGTCTTCACCTCGGACGGTGCCGGGGGGATCTGTCAGCAGAGCAATCGATCAGGAGGGATGCAGGGAGGGATCACCAGCGGTGAACCGGTCTGGGCCAGGGTTGGATTCAAGCCGACTTCCACCATCGCCACCTCTCAGAAGACGCTCAACAGATCCCGAGAAGAGGTCGAGTTCGAGGGGCGAGGTCGCCACGACCCCTGTGTGCTGCCGCGTGCGGTGGCGATCGTCGAGGCGATGATGGCACTGGTACTGGTCGACCGGATGCTGGCCAGGCGAGCCACCCCTCCGGCAAGCGGATAGGAAACGCCGATGTCGTGGATCGAGCACCTCCGCGAGGATCAGGATGCCAGCGGCATTCTTGAGCGCGTCTATGCTGGCTGTCGGTCGCGAGCGGGGGAAGTCGCCGAGATCATCCAGGTGATGTCGCCACGTCCCGATCTGCTCGAACCATTTCTCGAACTGTATATTCGTGTCATGCGAGGACCATCTGAACTCTCGCGAGCGGAACGAGAATGGGTGGCGGTTCTCACCAGCGATTTCAATGACTGTCACTACTGAGTCCAGTCGCACCTGCGAGATCTCGAATCGCTGCCCGGCAGCGAGGATCTCGTCGAAGCGGTCCGGTCGGGCCCTGAATCCCTGGATGATCGTCAGCGCGCCATCGCTGCCTTCACCGAGAAGTTGACCCTGACTCCCTCCGAGATGAGCCGGGCAGAGGTCGATGCCCTGAAAAGGGTCGGGTTCAACGATGCGGCGATTCTTGAACTGGTGCATATCATCGGCTTTTTCAACCACATCAATCGCATTGCAGATGCTCTGGGAGTCGATCTGGAGCCGTGGATGGACAGCAAGTAGCCACGAGCCGGATTTGAAGATGCGGCTTCCAGACCTTAGGATGGGGACTGGGGAAAGGTGGCCAGAGCCAGCCACCCTGGATTCCCGTGGTTTATTGAGCCGATTGGGGCAGTGATGGATTCGCGCCAGAACACCATCGAGAGATTGCTGAGGCGTATCCGTCTGCGCAGAAGGTTCCGTGCGATGGTCCAGCACTCGAGCGATGCGATGGTTCTGGCGATCTCCGCGCTGGTCATCATGTTGCTGTCGGAGCGCCTCTTCTCCATCGCCATCCCGGATCCTTTTGAGACGCTGATTCCGATCGGTGTGATGGTATTGGCCATGACCATCGCATTCTTCTCGGTTCGACCGGCCCCCGTCAGCGAGGCGGTAGAGGCGGAATTGAAGGAATCAATTCCGCAGACCATCTCGACATCACTTCTGGCCCGCCAGGAGGGCTTTGATGACGAAGCCGCACAGATGATCGCCGCAGACGCAGACAAGATCGCGGCTCATGTGGACCCGAGTCAAGCAGTGCCGCTGGGTCGTCCAGATCATCCGTGGAGGGCAGCTGTGGCGCTGGTGATGCTGATCGGTGCTTTTTCGATGCCCGGGGTCGATTTACTCGGCATCGAGCAGGAGCAGGTGCGCAATAAGCGTGAATCGGATCGTACCGCCAGGAAGATTGCATCCCTCGACCGGAGATTACGAGAGGTATCTCGACTGGCAGAGGTACACAAGATCGATGAGGAGACCAGAAAACTGCTGAAGCAACTCTCTCGCAAGGAGCAGAAGAAGCCATCAAAAAAACGCGCAGAGGGTCGAGAGGCTACGAGACAAGATGCATTGAAGCTTACCAAGGCTGCGCGCAGTCAGGTGAAGCGTCGGATGGGTCGATCGGAATTGTCGGCGGCGAGAAGTACTGCAGATAGGGTACGTCGCGCAGGAGAGCAGCAAGCCAGTCCAGAGAGCCGAGCCGGGCAGGAGTTGCAGAAGGCGCTGCGCAAGGGAGAACTGGGTAGAGCCGGGCAGCAACTGCAGAAACTGGCCAAGGCAGCCCAGAAGCCGGGTGCCGAGGGGGACCAGGCGAGAGCTGATCTGGCGAAGTTGGCTCAAGCACTGGGGCTATCCGGTGATCTGGCCTCGAAACTGAACACCTCTGCCGGCGGATCGAAGGGCAATCCATCCGCGCAGGACCTCGAGGCGTTGGCGGATCAGATGGAGCTTCTTGCAAGATTGTTGAGGGAGAGTGATCTGCTCGATCATGCCAGCAAGCAGATCAAATTTACCGAGGCAGAACTGAGTTCGCTCCCATCCGAATGGCCGGAAGGTCCTCCTCCCGAGATCTGTCCCGATTGTCTCGCAGGCACGTGACAGGCGCAGGGGGGAACCTGACAGGGTTCCTCCAGTGAGCGAAGTTTCGTTCACCTCAATCAAAAGGGGTCACCGGCTCCTACCGCAGGGACAGGGTCCAGGCCAGGAGCTGGATCCGGCGTCGGCTTGCAGCTGGGTCGTGGTGGCGGCCAGCGACCGGAAGCAAAAGATGGAGAGACCAGTTCTCGACCAGAAACGGTGTCGGGACGAGGCCATCAGGGGATCACCGTGGCGACGATCCTGGTCGATGGGGAAGCCCCATCTGGCGAGGCGAAGGAGATCATGCGGACGGCGGTCGCGGCGAGTTCTCGCCTTGCAGAATCGGATCTGGAGCAGCAGCGGGTACCCGCTTCGCTTCGACAGGTGGCGCGCGACTACTTTGATCGACTCCAGGGGAGAACCGAGGACTGATCGAGCGAGCAGCCTCGATTCTCCAGCGATTTTCACAGTGGTCTCCAGAGGGAGGAATGCAGCATGGTATCGAGGACCTTGCTCCTTGCCGTGCTGGTGCTGGTTTCCTGTACCTCGACCGTTCCCGAGGTGGCGCCGCTTTCCGATGTCGTTCTGATCGGTGGACCCGGCCGAGGCATCGGTCGCTTCTTTCAGCCCCGTGCCATCGAGACGCTTCCGGGACTCGGATGTATCGTCATCGACCGCAGTGGCAGAGCTCAGCGTTTCGATTCCGCGGGGGTTCCTCAGGATGTCTGGATGCTGCCCGAGTGGTCTGCGGGCCATCCGATCGATCTGTGCCGCACCGAAGAGGGCACGCTGATGGTCGCGGATACCCATTACATGAGAATCATCGAGTTCAGCCTCGATGGCGCGGAGATCCGTCGTTTCGGTGAAGATGTTGGTCTGGAACTGGTACGCGGAATCGATATCGCACAGGACGGCTCGATCCTGGTCGCTTCCTATGGCGAACTCGACCGGGTATTCAGATTTGACCGCCTCGGCAACCTGCTCTCGGTGTGGGGTGAGCGTGGAGATGGACCAGGACAGTTCCTGCGCCCTGAAGGTCTTGCAGTGGACCATGACGGTACGGTACTCGTTGTCGATTGTGGCCATCACCGTATCCTCAGATTCAGTCTCGAAGGGGATCATCTTCAGACCATCGGAGGGCCAGGTACTGCAGAGGGCCAGTTCGATACGCCCTTTGACATCGATGTTGTCGGAGACGGTAGTTTCGTGGTTGTCGACAAGTCCGGGTGCCGATTGCAGCGCTTCAGCAGCGATGGAGAGTTGCTGGGTTCGGTCGGGGGAATCGGCCGACGAGTCGGCCGCCTCAGTGAACCACGAGGACTCGCGGTTCACATCGGGGACGCCAATCCGAGGGTTCTCATCGCCGATACGGGCAATCACCGGGTCGTGGCGGCAGCTCTACCGGGAGCAGCACCTTGATACCCCCGCTCGGCTTCGATTCACCCTGGTGGTTACTGGCTCTGGTGCCGATCCTCCCGTTGACGATCTACTTCTCGGCCAGAAGCAGGGCAGGATTGCCAGTTGTGGTGCAGAAAACCGCACTGATATTGCGCTGCCTGGCTTTTTCGGCATTGGTGCTGGCACTGGCGAGGACGGTTCATCTGACCGGAGGAGAAGGCCTCAGCATCCTGGTATTGAGGGATCTCTCGGCGTCGGTGCCTCGACTGGTCAGTGACCAGTTTATCGAACAGACCTCGAATCAACTCGGCACACTGGAGTTTCCTGACCAGGTTTCACTGGTCTCATTTGGCAAGGACCAGCAACTCGAGCAGCCGATGTCGATGCGACTGGGCTCCGGTATTTCCGCAGACATCGATAGAAGTGGCTCGGACATCGCTGCAGCTCTCAGGTATTCGGCGAGTTTGCTCGAAGGGAGCGCGCCGGGAGGATCCAGAAGGGTCGTGTTGATCAGTGATGGGAACTCGACCGAGGGGGATGCAGTTCGTGAGGCGAAGAACCTGGCAGTCGCAGGAATCGTCGTCGATGTACTCCCGGTCAGATACGAGCATCAAGCGGAGGTGATACTCGAAAGTGTTGAGGTTCCGGAAACGGTTCACCCTGATCAGGCATTTTCTGTTGATTCGATCGTGTGGTCGAGCCAGGAGTGTTCTGCAACGATGGTGCTCTCCGATGGCAGCGACATCATCGAGCGCCGACCGGTGCAACTGGGGATCGGCAAGAACAGGTTCATATTCGGGCTCACGGGGGGTTCCACTGCGGTTCAGAGGCTGAAGGTCTCGGTCCATCCCGAGGATGGTGCTGACTCGCTGGTGCAGAATAATTTTGGTCTGGGACTGGTGAGAACCTTGCAGCCTCCCAGGGTCGTACTGGTCTCGAATGATCCTGATCGAACTCTTGAGAGAGTGCTCACCGCTGGCAAAATAGAGGTTCAGATGGTGGCACCGGAGCAATTGCCTGCAGCCCCAGAGGAGTATTTTGGAGTCGAGGCTGTCATTCTCGATGACGTCTCTGCATTTGATCTGGATCAGGCCACCATCTCACTGGTGGAGAAGTTGGTCCACGCCACGGGTATGGGATTGCTGATGGTGGGTGGTCCCGAATCGTTTGGAGCGGGTGGGTGGCGAGGAACGAGGATCGAAGAAGCGCTGCCGGTCAAGATGGACATCCAGCAGCGCAAGAAGTTGCCCAACGGAGCTCTGGCGGTGATTCTTCATACATGCGAGTTCTCGCTGGGCAACCTGTGGGCGCGCAGAATTGCCATCGCCGCGACAGAACCGCTGACCCCCAAGGATCAGTTCGGGGTGCTGGTCTACACCAATGGTGTGGATGGTTGGGGGATTCCACTCGCTGATATCGGCGACAAGAGTGCGGTTCTCGACCAGATCAAGCGGTTGCAGCCAGAAGACATGATGACCTTTGGCAATTCGATGCAGATGGCGATCAATGGATTGCTACCAGCCAATGCATTTTCAAAGCACGTGATTGTGATCTCGGATGGAGATCCAACTCCGCCCTCAAAGAGTCTGATCGATGCGTACAAGCAGGCGGGAATCAGCGTCTCGACGATCTGCATCAATCCACACAACGGACCACTGGGCTCAGCCACCATGAAAAAAATAGCCGCTGACACCGGTGGCAGATTCTATTTCGTGGATGATCCGACCCAGTTACCACAGATTTTCTTCAGGGAAGCGCTGGAGGTGAAACGAAATCTGATTGTCGAGGAGACATTCACTCCCGCCATCGTCGAGTTTGCAGATCCGATAGGGGGACTCGGGGAGGGGTTCCCTCCACTTCATGGCATCGTCCTGACCACCCTGAAGCCTCTGTCCAGGCTGGTGCTGGTCAACCCTGATGAGGATCCGGTTCTTGCCCTGGGAAGGCACGGGCTTGGCAAGACTGCTGCGTTCACTTCGGATGCGAGACCTCGGTGGAGCGCATCCTGGCAGGGTTGGAATGGAAACTCGACCTTCTGGACCCAGCTGGTGCGATCGATTTCTCGTGAACTGGAGGAGGGCATCCTCGAGGTGTCTCACTCGGTCGAGGGGGATGAAGGCATCGTGATCATCGATGCCATCGATCCCGATGGCCGCTTCATCGATGGGCTTGATCTCGAAGGACAGCTGATCGCACCCGATCTGTCCGAGGAACCACTGCAGGTGAACCAGGTCGCACCTGGTCGATACATCGGCAAGTTCGATGCTTCGCAGGAGGGGTCGTACCTGGTCCGGGTCAATCATGACGATGGGCAGGGGAATACAGGAGGTCAGACGAAGGCGATCTCGGTCAGTTATCCTGCTGAGTACAGGTCACTCAGGAGTGATGATGAGATGCTGAGGCGGATCGCTACAGCCTCCGGAGGTCGGGTGCTGACGCAGCAAGATGATCTGCTCGATCGATCGATCCCGAGGCGAAAGGACCGCTCCCCACTGTGGCCGATGCTGGCCGTCATCGGCCTCTCGCTCTTCTTCATCGACATTGTAGCCAGAAGGGTGCAGTTCCAGTTGCCGGCACGGCGCAAACTGGAGGTCAAACCCGACCAGGTCGATGTCACTTCCCCTGCGCTGCCGCGTCGCGCCATAGCGGCCAGGCGAATGCGACGGGAGGAGCCTGGCCGAACGGCCCGGCCAGAAGGCGAACCCGCCTCTCCAGAGACCTCTGGCGACGAAGTTGATCGATCTGAAGATCTGAAGAAATTGATCGAAGCACGGCGCAAGAGGCGAAAAAGGAGCAATTGAACCGATGAAGCCAGACCCGGTGAATCGGGTCCGGTTGACGATCGGCTCCTCGAACCGCAGCATCCAGGGGTATCCCCGACGGCTGTGTCCGGGGAGGGAGGCCCGGTGCCATCGCAACCAACATCCACGGCAGCCACCGCCACGGAGCGGAGTGCGGCGTCAGAACCACTCTCCGTGGTTGCGGCTGTGCTCAATGACCGCGAGAACATCGGCCCCTGGCTCGAGAATGTCTGCTGGGCGGATCGGATCGTCGTGATCGATCACGGCAGTGAGGATGGAAGCCGCCAACTTCTCGAGCAACACCCAGCAGTCGAGTTGATCGATGCTCCCCATGGGGAGGGACTGATCGAGGATATCCGCCGACGGGGACTTTCGTTGATCGAGGAGGGCTGGGTGCTGGTGCTCGATTTCGATGAGCGGGTGACCGATGAACTGAAAGATGAGATCGCGAGTCTGCTGCAGTCCGATCGCTCCGAATCCGGGTTTCAGATTCCATTTCGACATTACCTGCTGGGCCGATGGCTTCAGCATGGCGGTTGGGACGATCACCACCTTCGCCTTTTTCGCGCCGGACAAGGCGACTATGTTGCAGGGTTGATTCACTCCGAAGCCATCGTCTCTGGCGATGTAGGAGTGCTTTCAGGACAAGTTCTTCACTTCGCCCACCCAACGATTCACGACTTTCTTTCGCGGATGAACAGATACACCACTCAGAGTGCACCGGCCCTGGCGAGGGGTGAGGTGGGAGGTCTTCGCAAGCGCGCCATGTTACCGCTCTCCAGGATTTCGTGGCTGCGAGCCAGTTGCTCGATGTTCTGGGTTCGCTACATCAAGGACCGAGGATATCGCGACGGGATGCAGGGCTTTGTTGTTGCCGTGCTGCTGGCAGCCTACATATTCATCGAACAGGCGAAGGCGTGGGAAGTTCGACTGGAGCAGGGGACCTGATGGGAACAGATCAGACCAGACGACGATCAGGCCTCCGACGACTGCTCTCCTATGCAGTTCCTCACAGGAACTCGATTGCTCTCATCTTGCTCCTGATGCTGATATATGCCGCCTCCAACAGTCTCAGATTGGGTGCGGTCGGACTCATCATCGATGGGGTGATCGCTCCCAGTGCTGACGGATCGAGCGGCCGAACCGTGGCTCTGTTCGAGGATCATCTGTTGCCAGTGCTGCCAGGCGACCTCCGGCTGCCCCATCAGAAGCAATCTCGATTCAGGATCGATGAGGCGCTCGTGGTCGGTTTCCCTTCAGTTGAGAAGGACAGGCCAGAGTCGCTGGTGTGGGAAAATGCGTATCTGGTGACGGCTCAACTCAGCGATGGTGGATCGGTACAGGATCTGCGTGGGACGCGTGTCAGAATCGATGGGGTTTTCGAGTCCACGATCCGAACCATCAATGAAGAGCAACTGAGGGGGTTTGACATAGATCCGGCCGGATTCCCCGCCGACTCTGCAGTCATTGCACAACTCAGAGGCTCGGGAGAACTGTTGGTTTTCAATGGTGATCCGGGCACCGGAACCTTGAATTTGCTATGGTATGTCTCTGCGTTCATCGCAGCACTTTCATTGATCGTTGCTGTCACCAGTTACTTCCGTCTTGTGATCGGCCAGGGTGTTCGCATCCAGGTGGTCGTCGATATCAGAAATCAACTGTTCCGCTTTCTGTCTTGCCAGTCTCTCGAATACTTTGAATCGCGTCGCCACGGCGATGTGATCTCTCGCTCCGTCGGTGATGTGGCCAGTGTTTCTGCTTCGGTACAACTTCTGTTTGGCGAGATCCTGCAGAGCCCCTTGACGATACTATTCTCGCTAGCGGTCGCTTTCCTGGCTTCGTGGCAGATGACGCTGATTGCGATTCCGTTGATGATGTTGCTGGGGATCCCGATGTTCCGCCAGGCGCGGAAGGTCAGGACGCGTTTTCGCGGCGCGCTATCACACGCTGGCGAAACCACCGAGGGTCTCTCTCAACTGCTCTCAGGAATCCGGGTGGTCAAGAGCTTCGGCCTCGAGAAGCAGCGGCAGCAACAATTCGAGAGCACATCCGAGGATCTGCGCGACGCTCTGGTTCGAACCGAGGCAGCCCGCGCCAAGGGCCGTAGCCTGGTGGAAGGTCTCTACAACCTGATGTCTGCCTTTGCCATCGCCGCAGGTGGGTGGGTGGTCACCGTAGGAGTCGTGGACATCACTTTTGGTGACTTTGCAGTGTTCATGGCCGCGATCCTGTCCTGCTACACACCCATCAAGAACCTGACTCGGATTGCGACCACTGTTGCAGAATCGGCAGCTGCGACCGATCGCATCTTCGAGATCCTCGATACCCCGGTCAAGGTAGTGGATCGGCCCGAGGCGAGGGCGATGCTTCCGTTTTCGGGGGAGATCGAGTTGCGCTGTATCTCGCATCGCTATGATCAACAGGAACAACAGGCTCTCGATGCAGTATCGCTCATCATCCGTAAGGGAGAACGAGTTGCTCTGGTCGGTCCATCTGGTTCGGGGAAATCAACCCTCTTCGATGTTCTGGCTCGCTTCCGGGAGCCGACGGGAGGAGAGGTTTACTTCGACGGTGTCGATTACAGAGATCTGACACATTCTTCGCTGCTGGAGCAGATTGCCATCGTTGGTCAGGAGCCGTTCTTGTTCCATTCGACGGTGAAGGAGAACATTCGAGGAGGTGCTCCAGCAGCCAGCGATGCAGATGTAGAAGTTGCTGCAACTGCTGCATCGATACACGAAGAGATCATGGCGCTTCCTGAGGGGTACGATACGGTTATCGGGGAGCGAGGAGATCGGCTCTCTGGTGGCCAGAGGCAGCGCATCACTATTGCCAGGGCCATCCTCAAGGACGCTCCCATCTTGCTGCTCGACGAGGCGACCGCATCGCTCGATTCGGAGAGTGAGCAGCGAGTGCATCAGGCGCTCGAGGAGTTGATGAAGGATCGGACAGTGCTGGTGGTGGCGCATCGGCTGTCGACGGTACGGGATGTCGATCGAGTCGTGGTGCTCGATCAGGGCACGATCGTCGAGGAGGGGACCGACGAACAACTGCGATCCAGAGGAGGGCTCTACGCCCGTTTGAGTGCGCTGCAGCAGGCAGATATGGCCGGGGGGAGCCAGTAGGCCTGGCCAATATCAGCCAGTTCCGGTGATCCATCTGGCAGGTCAGACAAATAATAGAAGTTTGACTATCCAATTGACCGCCGATGGCTAAATACCATCGAGGCGGCTCCAATCGGCAAATTATGGTCATATTGCGGCATTACAGGTCGAGTTTGTAATCTTTGGCATGGGGATTGCGCATCTACTTCAGCGATGGAGAGAGATTCCCACCGCTATATACAGACTCTTCCTCGCTGTTGGGAGTGTGAACGTCGGAACCCCTTTTGCCGGCGATCACCTCCCACTTTTATTTCCCGATCATCTCCAGAATAATTTCTGCCAGAGTAGCGACCACCCGGGTGGGGTCTCCCTCCTGGAGTCTGTGATGCACCGGCAGCGCCAGTGCCTTCATGGCAGCACTCTCGGCAACAGGATAGCGATGGGCATTCGATGGATCGCTGGTGAAGCACGGCTGTTGGGGCAAGGTGCCTGGATAGTAGACTCCTGAATCGATGCCTCTGTTCGACAACTCGTCTCGTATGCGGTCTCGCTCCTCTACCATCACGATGAACTGATGCCAGCAGTGGTCAGATCCTTCCGTGCGTCCAAGGGGTATCAACTGATCGAGCAGGTCGTATTCGCCCAGAGCTTGTCTGTACTCCTCGACATTTCGTTTGCGGATCGCCTGACGCTGATCGAGTTTATTCAATTGCAGCGACAGAATAGCGCCTTGAAAGCCATCCATGCGGGCGTTCCAGCCGAGCAACTGATGGTCATATCCTCCGGAGTCACCATGAACTCGTAACCGTCTGATCCTGTCGGCGAGTTCATCGTCTTGACAGACGACCATTCCGGCATCCCCTGCGGCAGCGAGGTTCTTGGTCGGGTAGAAGGAGAATGCGCCGGCATCTCCGATGGCTCCTGCTGGCAGGCCCCCATGAGAAACTCCGAAGCACTGAGCTGCATCCTCGACGATGGGAATCTGATGCTGCTGCGAGAGCTTCATCAGTTGGTCCATATCAGCGGTCTGGCCGTACAGGTGTACCGGTAGGATCGCCCTGGTCTTCGAGGAGATCACAGTTGCAGCGGCATCGGGGTCGATGCACAGGGTGCTCGGGTCCAGGTCACAGAACACCGGGGTTGCACCCAGTTGCACGATCACGGATGCCGTGGAAAAGAAACTGAAGGCGGGCACAACCACCTCGTCTCCGGCTCCGACTCCCACCGCAGCGAGTGCCAACTTCAGGCCGTCTGTGCCGCTGGAAACGCCGATCGCATGTGCCACGCCGAGACGCTCCCTGCAGGCGGCTTCAAAATTCTCCACTGCAGATCCGAGGCAAAATGAACTGGAGTCGATGGCAGCACCGAGAGCATCGATCCAGGCCGCTCTTTCCGACTCATCGTCGGGGCCCACCGCTACCATCCTGATTCGTTCCTTGGTCGACAAATCAGCCTCCAGTGCTCAACTGGTGCTCTGTTTTCTTCTGGGTCGAGTACCAGGCGTAGAATCTTGCCAGTCCCTCTCTGATCGAAACGCCAGGATTGAACCCGAGTTCTTTCCGGGCTTTCTCGATGCAGGCAAAAGTTCTGGAGACATCTCCAGCTTGCATTGGAAGCGTATCGATGCTGATGGGTTTGTCGCAGCAGCGAAAAATCTCCTCGATCAGATGATCAAGGCGAATGCTCTGGTGATTTCCCAGGTTGAAGATGTTGTAACCGTTACAACGGGCGAGAGCAGCAACGACACCATCTACGATGTCATCGACATATGTGAAATCTCTTTCAGCAGATCCGTCTCCGTACATCGGTACAGGTTTCCCCTGTTCGATCAATGAAGTGAACAGATGGATCGCCATCTCGGGCCGCTGCCTCGGGCCGTATACGGTGAAGAAGCGCAGGCAGGAGATGCTCATGTCGTGTAGATGGTGAAAGCTGTGGCAAAGCAGTTCGCCAGCCTTCTTGGTCGCAGCGTACGGAGATACAGGGTGGTCGACCGGATCGCTCTCACGGAAGGGGGTTGCTGTGCGTTCGCCATAGACCGATGAGGACGACGCGAATATGAAGTGATCGATGGAGTTGTCTCGGGCCATCTCGAGCAGATTTGCAGTTCCGTTGAGATTGACATCTGCGTAGATCGATGGCTGCCGGATCGACTGCCTCACTCCAGCCTTTGCAGCGAGGTGTATCACGGCATCGATGTTTCGAGTCCTGGCTATCTGAGCGAGTAGTTTCTGGTCCCTGATGTCCCCGACAATCAACTCGAATCCGTCACCCTGAATGCAGGGCTCGATGTTGCGGTGCTTGATGGCGGGGTCGTAATCATCGGTGAAGGAATCGAGGCAGATGACTGCATCGCCGCGATCGAGCAGTTTCTGGCACAGGTGACTGCCGATGAAACCGGCGCCGCCAGTGACGAGAATGCTACTACTCATGTTGATTCCTCTCGGGGCGTTTCGGGCCGACTGGATACTAGCGCAGTGCTGGAATCACTGCCAATGGAGCCGGAAAACCGACCGAATTTAGCAGTCGATCTGGTAACTGGTAGGGTCAGGGATCGACGCTTCCTCGAATCCTCGCCGTCGTAGGCCGCAGGAATCACACCTTCCGCAGGCCAGACCTTCCGGGTCAGGATCGTAGCAGGAGAGGGTCAACGACAGGTCTGCTCCCAGCTCTGTTGCGCGCTGGATGATCTGAGCCTTGGTCATCTCCACGAGCGGCGCCCGAATCCGCCACCATGGTTCCTGAGCAGCGGTGGAGCCATCTCTGGTGCCGAGATTTGCTGCACTCAGGAATGCTTCGAGAAACTCGGGGCGGCAGTCGGGATAGCCGCTGTAATCGAGAGCATTGACGCCGATCCAGATATCGCGCACCCCGTGCGACTCCGCCACAGCAACCGCCATCGAGAGGAAGACCAGATTTCTTGCGGGCACATAGGTGGATGGAATCTCCTTCCTTGCGCTGGCACCTTGCTGTGGCTCAGGAGGAATGGGAGTGGATCCGAGCAGCGCGGATTGACCGAAGTGCTCAAAAGGTAGCTCGAGAACCAGCGGTGCGGAAAGCCCCATCGCGGCTGCGATCTGCTCCAGCCTCGCGGTTTCTATCGAATGTTTCTGTCCATATCGAAATGTCAGCGGCAGCGGCGAAAATCCCTCCGAAATGGCGATCGCCAGCACGGTGGTGGAATCTAGCCCTCCGCTGGCCAGTGCGATCGAATCAAAACCATTCGGGGGTGTAGATCCTGGCACGAAAGAGCCTCCTCATGGTCGGGGTGTTCAAGGTCGTATATCCTGCATGCTGTCGCTGAGCAAGTACCGGCATCGGTGTCTGAAGGAACGGGGGAACATTGCGGATTCTCGTAGTGTCAGGGCGACTCGACTGGTCAGTCCCGACCACGCATGCACTGGGCCTCGTCGAGGGGCTGATTCAGCGAGGTCATGAGATCCAGCTGGTTTGCCGCGGTGGTGTATTCCTGTCCCGATTCCGAGATATCGGCGCCGAGGTCTATGAGTACCCCTCCTCCTGGCTCGCGCGTCGTCGCCTCACAACATTTCTGCAGAAATTTGATCCGGTCGTCGTCCATAGCACCGGCGGGGTCAGTGCCCATCGCATCGGTGCCAGGTTATCGAAGGTGCTCGATCGACCGATGATTCACACGATTCACTCCTGGCTCGGCCGCGATCGATTATCACGCGGGTCCCAGGGGGCCTCGGCGGTCATCGTGATCAATCAGGATCTTCGCGAGCATCTCGTCAACGATCAGCGTATTGCCAAGGATGCGATTCGCGTCATCCCATACGGCATCACCATTCCTGAACAGGCAACGATTCCCTGGAATCCCCGGGGGATTCCAGTCATCGGAACCGTCGGAAGACTGGAGAAGGGACGGCGTCTCGATGACTTTCTCAGGGCTGCCGGGATACTGAGAGACAAGATCGGCGAGGTGATCTTCACGATCCTCGGCGAAGGACCCGACGAACGCAGACTGCGCTCGGTTTGCAAGTCGATGGATCTTGAGGGGCATCTCACCTTCGCGGCTCCACCAGCGGATGTAGATGCTGTCTACCGTGCTTTTGATGTGCTGATGCTGGTCAGCGACGGGGGAGGCACGGGCTTGCATATGCTGGAGGGGCTGGCGCGAGGGATTCCCACGATTGCCACCAGCGGAGGTGACGTCCTCTCATTGCTGGGCGAGGAGGGGGTTTGCACACTGGTGCGCCCGGATGATCCGGAAGCTCTGGCCCAGGCGGGTGAGCGGTTACTGGCTGATCCCGCCCGGGCGCAAAAACAGATTGAACTGGGTGTGAAGCATGTTCGTGAGCACTTCCCGATGCGTGCCATGATCGACCGGGTTGAAGAATTGCATGAAAGTCTCGCCCAGGCACCGGTGACCTGATCGAGATCGATGAAATCTTGTCCTCTACCCGGGGTCGGTGGACAGCACCCCGTCCCCACCTTATTCTTCCTTCATGGCGAAGTTGATCGTCATCCCTGCGCGTCTTGCCTCGCAAAGACTTCCTCGAAAGTTGCTGCTTGATGAGACCGGCTGGCCTCTCATCCGCCATGTCCATGAACGCTGTCTTCAGGTTCAGGATGTGGACAGGGTCATCGTCGCTACAGATGGAGAGCCACTCCAGACGGTGGTCGAGGAATTCGGCGGCGAGGCTGTGATCACCGCCGAGGATCTCCCAACCGGTACAGATCGAGTCGCTGCTGCGTGTCAGACCCTGGGACTATCGGGAGATGACCTGGTCATCAACGTCCAGGGGGATGAACCGCAACTGGATCCTGAACATGTGCAGATGCTGATCGAACTGCTCGAGAATCACCCTGATTGTGGCGTGGCGACACTGGCGGTGAGCAGATCGGGCAGGGATACCGAGGCAGATTTCAGGAATCCGAACCGGGTCAAGGTGATCACCGATGGCGCTGGACGGGCGCTGGCTTTCACCAGGTCTGCTGTGCCTGAAACCGCAGATGGAGAGGTCCCAGAGCAAGGTTGGCTGCAACACATCGGCATCTACGGCTTCCGGAACGAGGCTCTGCAACGCTTCTGCCACCTCCCGCGCGGAGTTTTGGAGAAGCAAGAGAGACTGGAACAGTTGCGCTTGCTCGAGGCAGGGTGTGAGATCAGGGTCGGGACGGTCGAATCCGCTGCGGCGGGGATCGATACCGAGCAGGATTACAGGCGATTCGTGGAGAAGATCCGCAGGATGAAGCAAGATCCAGGGGGCGAGGGTCAAGCTGGGATGAGCCCAGCAGCTAACCCTGGACAGAAGGGGACGGACGAGAACTCATGACGCAGTATATCTTCGTGACCGGTGGAGTTGTTTCGAGCCTGGGCAAGGGCCTGACGAGTGCTGCCATCGGTTCTCTTCTGGAGAGCCATGGCTTGAAAATTGCTCTGCAGAAGTTCGACCCATACATCAATGTTGACCCGGGAACGATGAGTCCATTCCAGCACGGTGAAGTGTATGTCACGCCGGATGGAGCCGAGACCGATCTGGATCTTGGTCACTATGAACGTTTCACATCCTGTGAGATCAGTGCAGATTCCAATTACACCACCGGAAAGATCTACTCGACCGTCATCCAGCGAGAACGACGCGGTGATTATCTTGGAAAGACGGTTCAGGTCATTCCTCATATCACCGACGAGATCAAGGATTGCATCGCAAAGGTGGCATCCACCGATGTCGATGTTGTGATCACCGAGGTGGGAGGAACTGTAGGGGACATCGAGAGCCTCCCGTTCCTCGAGGCATTACGCCAGTTCGGACACGAGCATGGCCGCGAAAATACCCTGTTCATCCACCTGACATTACTTCCGTATCTCAGAGCAAGCGGCGAGATCAAGACCAAGCCCACCCAGCATTCTGTAGGGCGCCTCAGAGAGATCGGGATACTTCCCGACATCCTCGTATGCCGTACTGAAATGGATGTAGAACCGGAAGTTTGCGAGAAGATTTCTCTCTTCTGCAATGTCCCGACGGAAGCGGTCTTCATCGAGAAGGATGTCGAGACCTCGATCTACGAGCTTCCGCTGGTGCTCAGGCAGCAGCAGATGGATGCCAGGATTCTCGAGCATTTTGGCAGGAAGCCAGGTTCCGGCAACATGGATCGGTGGATCGAGGTTGTCGAAGCACTCCAAGCTCCGCAATCCGAGGTCGAGATTGCAGTTGTGGGCAAGTACATCGAGTTGACTGATTCTTACAAGTCGATTTATGAAGCTCTGACCCACGGGGGGATTCATCACAAATCTCGTGTCAGGTTCCGCAGAGTGCAGGCGGAGGATCTGGCTGACGGTGATCCGGCTGCAGTGCTGGGAGGAGTCGATGGGATCCTTGTTCCAGGAGGCTTCGGAGAGCGTGGCCTAGAAGGCAAGGTTCGAACAGTACAGTACGCCAGGGAAAGCAAGATCCCCTTTCTAGGGATCTGCTACGGGATGCACGCTGCTGTGATCGAATACAGCCGCAATGTGCTAGGGATTGAAAACGCATCCTCGACGGAGATCCACAAGGACACTGTAGATCCGGTCATCACCCTGCTCGAGGAACAACAAGATGTATCGGACAAGGGTGGGACGATGCGGCTTGGAGAGTGGCCATGCCGCTTCTCCAAGGATTCCACATGCAGTGTCGAGTATGGCATTGCAGAGGCAGGCGAACGGCATCGGCACCGGTACGAGTTCAACAACATCTACAGAGATCGACTTTCCGAGGCGGGATTACGGATCGCTGGAGCATCGCCAGATGGGAATCTTGTGGAAGTGGTCGAGGTTGTCGATCACCCGTGGTTTGTTGCGTGTCAGTACCATCCCGAGTTCCAGTCGAAGCCTTTTGCCGCGCATCCTCTCTTCCGTGGACTGATCGGTGCTGCCCTGGAGAGGAAATCGAGCCGTGATTGATACCAACAAGCGGGTCGATGACGACTGGAAAAAGCGAGCGCAGGATGAGAAGGCCAAGATCGCCCAGGAACTGGAGGTCAGTCCAGATTCGGAGGCCGGAAAGGCAGCCGGGGACAGCTCCTCGCCTGAAGCGGACCCGATGTTCCCGGCCCTCGTCCAGCAGATCGCCTACCCCGCCTTGATGGCACTGGGACAGATTCCTGATCCCAGGAGTGGCGAGCGGATTCTGGATCTTGACCTTGCCAAGGAAACCATCAATTTGCTGGCTGTCCTGGAAAAGAAGACTGCGGGGAATCGAAACCCTGAAGAGGACAAGATGATCCGCGACTTGCTGAGGGATTTGCAGATGGCGTATACCCAGACCGCTCAGGCTGCCGCGCAACAAGCGGCCGCCGATCAGGCTTCAGGCAATCCGGCAGAATGAGGGATCTCCCCGGGGGATAGACCGATGAATTCGCGCAGAGTTCTCATCACTGCGGCATTGCCGTACGCCAATAACCATCCTCATCTCGGCCATGTTGCGGGAGTGTATCTCCCTGCCGACACCTACAATCGGTATCTGCGGCTGACCGGAGTCGAGACGATTTTCATCTGCGGCAGCGATGACCATGGTGTTCCCATCACCATCTCCGCGCAGAAAGAAAACAGTACTCCTCAGGAGGTAGTGAAACGATACCGCACCATCCAGGAGCAGGTCTTTTCTTCTCTCGCCATCGAGTTCGATCACTACAGCGGAACGTCCACCTGCGAAGGCCACTACGAATTGGCCCAGGAGTTTTTTCTCAAGATCAAGGAATGCGGGGATATCGAGGAAGGAGTCTCCGATCAATTCCGTTGCGCAGGCTGCGAGATGTTCTTGCCGGATCGCTATGTCGAGGGGACCTGCCCCCTGTGTCGAGCAAGCAATGCCAGAGGTGATCAATGCGATTCCTGTGGTGGCGGATTTGAACAGGATCAATTGATCGACCCGATCTGTGCAAATTGTGGAGCTAGCCCACAACTCACTGCGACGAAGCACTGGTTTTTCAGGCTCGATCGCTACGAGGATCGTCTCGAGGAGTGGCTCGGTAGTCGTGAGGGCTGGCGTGACAATGTTCGCAACTACTCCCGCGCGATCGTGAAGAAAGGACTACCAGCCAGGAGCATCACACGGGATCTCGAGTGGGGTGTGCCCGTGCCGCTGGAAGAGGCGGGCGAAAAAGTGCTCTATGTCTGGTTCGATGCACCGATCGGCTACATCTCCTTCACCCGTGAGATGTTCAAGGCCAGGGGCAGGGAAGATGAGTGGCGATCGTGGTGGAGCGACGAAGATGTGGAGATCGTCCATTTCCTGGCGAAGGACAACATCCTGTTCCATGCGGTGATCTGGCCAGCGATGTTGATGGGCCAGCAGGAATTTCAGTTGCCGACAAATATCCCGGCAAATGAGTTCCTCAACTTCAAGGGAGAGAAGTTCTCGAAGTCGAGGGGCGTGGGTGCGACAGCAGAACAGATCCTGAAGCAATTTGACACCGACCGGGTTCGTTACTACTTGACGGCAATCGCACCCGAGGGGAGGGACACATCTTTCACCTGGGTAGATTTCATCCAGAGAAACAATGACGATCTCTCAGATGTGATCGGGAATTTCGCTCATCGAGTGTTCACTTTTACAGAGAAGAACTTCGAGTCAAAAGTACCTGAAGGCGCAGCAAACTCTCCCTTCGAGCCTGAAGTTCTGCAGGTGATTGAGAATGCACGCAAGGGTTGGGCAAGCGCTCTCGAACGACAGAAATTTCGCGAAGCCCTCGACGCGGTCGTGACGCTGGCAAGGAACGGCAACCGCATCTTCGATGCGGCGCAACCATGGAAGAGCAGGAAAGAAGATCCGGTCGCTTGCGGCGCCGACCTCGCGGCTATGCTCGAGTTGGTCCACGCAGTGGCGGTGCTGCTGCTGCCATTCTTGCCAGATAGTGCGAGTAAATTGGCGGCGGCTTTCGAGAAAGCGGCTCCTCCTGCTGGTGAGTGTGTCGGTTGTCTGGGAGAGCAACGGCTGTTGCAAGCCAGCGCAGTAGTGGCGAGCCCAGGGATCCTCTATCCTCGCTTGGAATTATCCGACGATGATGAAGAATCGACGACGTAGCATCGCTTTGCCCAGTCAAACCAGGTGAGTTGGCTAGTATTTGTTGATCCCCTCAGCGAAGTTTCAAATAGTTGCCTCACCTGCTTGCGCTTGATTCTTCCCTCGACCATGCCGGTGTAGATCTGTTCGCCCATTCGATAGCCGATGGCGTGGGCGGTACCAGCGGAGATGTCGGGGTCCCGGTTGGCAAAATCGTGATTGGCGGGGAGTTTGCCGTGTCCAGCGAGCCAACTGGTTTCGGCTTCGATGTGCCCAAGGGTGTCCCGCACCGTCAATAGGGTCGCAGACAGCAGCGGATCCAGTGCATCGCCTTCCAGTTCTCTTGCGAGTGATTCGAGTTGCTCGACATCCAGGCAACTTCGCTTGTGATCGATGATCTTGGTCCCGATGTAACCGATGGCCTCCCGCATGGCGATCTCATAGAAATGTTCGATGGGGTCATTGGCCCGCCCCGAATCAGCACAGAGAACCGAATTGATGTGATGGGCAGCCTCCTCTGCTGCGTGCCGGATCGAGAGATTACCAAGTACGATGATCTGAACCTGAGAGAGATAACACGATTCTTCCAGTTCCAGTTGAGCATTGACAAGTTCCATCTGCGAATCGTCGAGTTTGTGTGCTTCTCTGAGATTGTCCAGTAGGTCGAGGTTTCGTCCCGTATGAACCGTGTATCCATCGAGTCCATCGGTCGGGATTTCAAGGTAGCCGCAGATCGTTTCTATCAACATCCAGACCTGATCCGACATGATGGAGGAGGAGATGGCGGGGAGTTGCTGCAACCCCATCGACTCTTCGAGGACATCCTCATTCAGTTGCCAGTTGAGGTACGACTGGTGCTTGACCAGGGGCGTCGTGTTGACCATGCAATATCTGTCGTCGCCGATTCTCACTGCGGAAACCTGTTGTTCGAGACCCTGAGATGCGAGTTCCCAGTAAACGCGATCGATGTTCTGGAAGACGGTGGTCTGGCTCGGAACACGGTGGCCTGCACGGTTCGCCATATCGGTGACGCAGCTTGGCAGATGTTGCGCCGCCACATGAAGATCTCCGAAGATCACCGCGAGAATC
>Ga0310120_10000139_pt1 | contig 57244 bp, 54 predicted proteins | sample CB27_AW_983_MG_FD_203506 | JGI IMG/M metagenome (GOLD analysis project Ga0310120, IMG submission 203506) | Marine microbial communities from Western Arctic Ocean, Canada - CB27_AW_983 | ecosystem: Environmental > Aquatic > Marine > Oceanic | place: Canada: Western Arctic Ocean | collected...
TCTGTACTCTGGATGCATGCTTACATTAGGTTTTATTTCCTTGATGTTGCCTGATAGGCACATATCCGCCAATGTTCAGTGGAGAGACGGTTTACGTTTGATTGCAGACAACCGAGCATTACGACTGTTTTTGTTAGGGATAATATGTATTGGTATAACACTGGGTATTGTTAACCAATACTTAGTTGTTTATATGAATGAGTTGAATGCTTCGGCTTGGATAATTGGTGCGACTGTAGCTGTGTCTGCTTTGCCAGAAATACCCATAATGAGTTTTGCAGAGACATTCATACGTAAGTGGGGCTTGCGTATAACCTATGTAGTAGGTATCAGTGCACTACCAGTGCGCTGGTTGTTCAATATGCTAGTTACTGACCCTAATATAGCATTGCCCGTGCAGGCATTACATGGGGTAGCGATGAGCTCATTGCTTTGTGTCGGAGTAATATATATAGACAATGTCTTGCCCAAGACTTGGCGAGCTTCAGGGCAGGCACTTTACGTATCTAGTTTATATGGTCTTGGTCCTTCTATTGGACTTTTCTTTGCAGGATTGCTTATGAGCTCTGGAAGCACCAAACCCTTATGGGCCTTATGTTTGGGTGCCGGTACAATTGGATGTTATATTGTTAATAGGGCTATGGGAGTTAGGAGTACACCGATACCCGAGGTTAGTTAATCCACTTTGGAGCCAGAATACGTCACTTTCTCGAATCTTATTATTGACGACATCGTCCTCTGGGATGGATCGACACATATGAGCGTGCTTGGTGGTTCAGGAACGCATGCCTTAATTGGCATGCGAGTGTGGTCCCGGTCTCTGGGTTTTGTGGCTTCCGTAGGGTGCGGCACAACCGAAAGTGTCTATAGACAACCTCTAGAGGCTCTGGGGTGTGTGGACTTAAGGGCTATTGTACGCCGTGAAAACTATCAGACGGCACGCGCATGGCAGCTTTTCGAGAAGGATGGTACGAGAACCGAGGTGATGCGCACTGACCCTGCGGAATTTTTGGATAATACCCCCCGTCATGAGGAGATGCCAGATGATTATCGCAATGCAAAGGGATTTCATGTTTTGTGGGGACGCGACTTGGATGAATTGAGCAGTCTGCTGGCAAAACTACGCAAGGGTAATCCGACAACCTGCCTGTTGTGGGAACCATCCCCAGACCACGAGAGAGGTGCACCAGATCAGTATATGGATATACTTAGGCAGGTCGATGTTTTCTCACCCGACATGCAACAAGCGACATCGATCACAGGGCTTGAAGATGTTGCCGAAATCGCGTCCGTATTTGCTCACTGGGGCGCTCGGAACATCGCTATCCGGATGGGTGATCAGGGATCCTACGTGGCAACACAGAATGGAAAAGTATGCCATATTCCGGCTGTGGCGAAAAAGATTGTGGATGTTACCGGAGCCGGTAATGCCTACTGCGGCGGTCTGCTTGTGGGCATTACAGAGGAACTAGATATCCAGGACGCGGCACTTCGCGCTGCCGTCAGCGCTAGTTTTGCGATGGAACAATTCGGGGTTCCAACATTTGGTGACGACCTGTTCGAGGAAGCAACAACGCGAATGAGTGGGTCGAGACAGAAAATAGTGAAGGATGATTGGAGAAAGATAACCTGACAATGGATAAGGTCGTCATCTCATCTGATCCAGATATCGCTAACATCTCATGATACAGACCCGCAACCTGACTAAAACATATCCAGAAGTAGAAGCTGTGAAGGACGTCACCCTGAACGTGCGTAAAGGTGAGGTATACGGTTTCTTGGGTCCTAACGGCGCTGGCAAGAGCACTACAATCGCAATGCTACTCGGTTTGGAGAAACCAACATCAGGTGAACTGTCGCTTTTCGGCTACCATCTTGACAGGAATTATTTTGATATTAAGAGTGCAATTGGCGTGGTTGGTGAACGACCATTCTTTTTTGATGAAATGACGGCATGGGAATTTCTGGAATTTCACGCAGATTTGTATATGGTTGAATCCAAAATCCATCGGATATGGCAACTGCTGGAGCATGTCGGTCTCAGCGACTATGCCCACATGCGTCCCAGTGATTACTCTCGGGGCATGCGGCAGAAGTTGAGCTTTGTCCGAGCGTTACTGCACAGTCCCGATTTACTTATATTGGACGAACCTGTATCAGGGCTGGATCCACATGGGATTAGACAAATCCGCGAATTGATTGAAGAGCAGAAGAAAGCTGGCACAACCATCTTCATTTCATCGCATGTTTTATCTGAAATCGAACGTACTGCCGATCGCATTGCAATAATGCACAAAGGTAGGCTCCTAGTGGAGGACGATCTCGATGGACTCCGCTACAGCGTGGACCAATCAACTCACGTGCAAATTGAGGTCACGCGAATCCCGGACGCACTCTCTGATGCGCTTTCTGCTGTGCCACATGTGAAGGAGTATTGCATACAAGGTCTGCAAATAGAAATCAGCCTTGATGGCACCGCAGACTACCGCGCTGAGGTTTCTTCGGTAATTACTGCGACCGGAACCACAATCATTGGTATGCAGACTAGAAAAGCTAGTTTAGAGGAAACGTTTATGACCTTCACGGATGAGAACGTGGTTGGAATTTCTCAAGCAGGCGAAACATGATGATGACTGCAGTTAAGAGCGCTGAACGGATTCGAGCGGTGGTCACAATTCATAAGCGCGATATGCGTTTAGCATTGTTTGGACCTGCCTTGCACGTGGTCACTACGTTATCAATTTTGATTGCGGTAGTTATCATAAGAAATTACCTCAATTACATAAAAGCCAATGGCATATATCCTATGCCTGACCTATTTTCTTTCCCTTTCAGGTGGGCCATCATAGCAACGGGGGTATACCTGGCATTCTCTACAGTTGTAACCATCTCTCGTGAACGTGAAAGCGGTACAATGGAGCTGCTGTTCTACGGACCCGTTGATCACGTTTCGTACGTATTCGGCAAGTATATGGCGCAGGTCACTCTGTACCTCATGATTCTAGCGCTGTACACAGTATGTTTTCTGACACTCTCTTGGATGGCACGCATTCAGCTTTCTGCTAGTTTCTTTATCATGATTCTGCTATCAGTGTTCACGGGTAGTTATCTGATTGCCATAGGAATCTTTGTATCGTCTGTCTCTAGGAGTGTCAGGAATGCTACCTTAGTATTTCTGGGCATCGTAATGGGTGCGCTCTTGATTCAAGGCATACAATCCTGGCTGTCCAACATCGCGCCGGAATCCGATTACTATAACCCAGTGCTGTTGTTGCAGCAGGTGGTTAGCTGGATTCAGGTTACCCTAACGTGGTTGTCTCCATTTTCGTATCTGAACCATGGAGTTGACGAAATGCTACGGGGCAACATGAAGGCATTTGTAGGCACGATTGCACTGGCAATTTCATTCTGTTTGATCTTTCTTGCGAGCAGCGTTCTGGGTCTTAAATTTCGCGGGGTACGCCAATGAGAAAGATCATTGGTGCCTTATTAGTACTGGGGATATGCTCGGTAATTTGTGGCGCAGCCGTTGGTATGGTCTATGCGCAGAGCTCTGATGAGAAGCGCGAAGAATTCGTGTATGGAGTGAACGCTTTCAACGGGTCTTTGTATCACGGGACATTTTACCCACCCAGTGTTGACACGCTTTACCTGCTTGCAGACGAGATCAACATTGTCTCACCGCGAAAAACTCTGCTCTATTATTGGCCAGTTACCAACGAGTATAAAGCTGACTGGGACACGCTAAGCGAAAATGTGGAGGGTGTGCTGGAAATCATTTCGCAGGGTCAAATGATTGCTTCCCTGCAGCCTAAGGATTACGTCATTCAGTATCCAAAGGGAATAACGCGAGGCGACCCTCAGATCTTCTTGGGAGACGATGCGCAGACCAAATATGAGCAGTGGTCCGATGAGTTGCAGGCTTATCGCTTTGCTGTTGCAGCGTATTATGAGGCATCGCGTATTTTTACGGTAACACTCGACGACAAGATCGAGGCAGGTACCATAACCTCCGCCGATGACGTCCTGGTTTCAGCACCGGATAGGCCCGCTGAATTTGTGTATTCCAGTACAAAAGTGTACAGGGGTATGCCGGTCACATTGTCGTCTGGGAATTACGAGATTCGGTTGCGTAATGGTGAGGGAGAGATCGTAGAAAATAGCGTAAAGAAACTAGTTGTGTTTCAACGGGACAGAGTGGGTGTTGGCTACACCGTTATTCCTGAGGACAAATGGACTACTCCAGAGGATACTCAGAGGCCAGATGAGATAGTTTATGTGAGATCCAATAATGTGCTTTATCTAGAACCTTATTTCGAGAGTGAATATAACGAGCAGTATTTCGTCCACTTGGAAGCACCTCAGGCTCCACGTTTTGGCAACGCCGGCTGGCTATGGGTAAAGGAAGGTAAGTTTGTGCCCAATGATCTGCAAATTTCACGCGGCAAGATGTGGTTGCGAGCTGTCAGCTTTGAGGACTATATGGTGCGTCAGATCCCAGGAAAAGCCCTAGGTTACGAGATTCTTGAATGGCAGGAAGGCATTTCGCAAGGCATGCGGGAAAGGTCCCCCGATTTCTCCGCATTTCGCTTGGTTGTGGACCACCAGATTCAGGACATTGCGCTGTATCTGGTGGGCGACAATGATGTCGCTGTTGGTGGAAGCAGTAGAACCTTAGATGCGGTCAGGGAATTTGGTTCTGGCGAATTATGGCTCCCAGCATTGCTTCCAGTTGCAGTTGGGCTTGCTATAGTAGGAACCAGACGATACTCGCTCCGCAGGTATCGCGCTGTCATCACGGAAGCATCTACAGAGCAGTAACAACATCGTTTCGTTTTGCGTGTCCTACTTAGCCACATCGTTCAGTTACTGTTGGCTCAGCATACCGGCGCGCTACGGCCCGCTCTAGAGGAAATACGAGCATAGTGCCCTAAGCATGCCTGTTGAATCACCGTAGATGGAGCGCAGCAGACGATGAAAGTCCTTAGCACAGGCGATCTAGTTGCTGATCTAATTGTTCCAATTCGAGAATTGCCACTCCGTGCCGAAATGCATCAGCTCGCTAATAAACGCTTATTTGAGGCAGGAGGCAGCTGCAATTTCCTGATAGTTGCCTCCCGATTGGGTCTAGAAACACAGGCGGTGGGAGCGGTGGGTGACGACTGGCTTGGAGACTTTGTGTTGCAACAACTGCGGGACGAATCTGTTGGAGTTGGCCACGTTTTCGTTGCTCCGAACACAGATACCACTCTATCAATTGCATTGGTCGACAGCAATGCGGAACACGTCTTTGTAGGCGCTCTGGGCCATGGACTGGACACTTACCAAATGCCCAGCAATGATGATATGTTTCTTGGGGTGGGCGCTGTGTTTTGTACTAGTTACGCTTTGAGTGACCACTCGCTTTTTAGCCCCGCTAGTAGTATGGTAATACTCGAGCAGGCACACGAAAAGGGAACACCCATTTTCTTTGATCTGGGTCCTGCCGCCTTTTCTATAGATAGAGGGACGATCAGGAGAGCACTCACCGCTAGCAATACCGTGCTGACTACCCAGGATGAGTTGCTGCGTTGGACAGAGTGCGCGAACACAGCACAAGCTGCCGCGGAGATTCGAAAGTTGGGGCCTGAGACACTAGTGATCAAAATGGGGAGCCGCGGTTGTACGATTGTATCAACCCATGAAGAAATAAACGTTGAAGGTTTCGAGGTTACTCCCCGTGACACTGCGGGTGCGGGGGATGCATTTGCAGCAGCTTTTGTGTACGGATACCTGAGGGGTTGTAGCTTTGCCGAAATGGGAGCAATTGCAAATGCTACAGGTGCCATTACAGTGACTCGTCTGGGAACAGGAAAACAACTTCCACAGCGTGAGGAGATATTTGACCTTCTGCAGCAACACGGTTTCGATCTGTAGTAAGACCTCATGAACAACCGTCAGACATGGCAATGAGTCCAGTTTCGAATAAGGAGATCGCACAATGAACACAATGGATGGTACGGTTGCATTCAATGTCCCGAAAACCGAACTACATCTTCACCTCGATGGCTCCCTAGATGAAGCGTTCATAGCTAAGCGTGCGCTGGATCGCGGAGTCACTTTGCCAGCCGCATCGGAGAAGCTGCGGCAATACTTGCATAATATGAAGAGCAAACGTGTCGACAGTGGGAGTAGCGTGCTCCCATCTGCCAATTGGCCGGCTTTTGATTTCTGCAATCAATTCTTACAGACAGAAGACGAACTAAAGGAAGCAACTTTTTCGTTGTGCAGGGCACTGAGTAATGAAAATGTCGTCGTTGCTGAGATTCGCTTTTGCCCCGAGTTGCATGTCTTGGAGGGTATGACCGTCAATGACGCGGTAAGTGCAGTGGTTTCTGGTTTTCAATTGTCTCAGCGCAAGCTGAATGTTCGCGGCGGGATCATAGTATGTGCTCTTCGCTCGTACTCGGTGGATCATTCAATTGAAATGGCAGAATTAGCTGCGGCATGGCTGGGAAATGGAGTCGTCGGATTCGATATTGCCGGAGATGAGGGGGCTTTCCCGCTCCATATTCATTCTGATAGCGTCAAAGAAGCAGTTCGCAGGCATGTGCCAACTACCTTGCATGCAGGGGAGTGGCCGGTAGATACAGTGAAAAATATTGAGCTGGCGGTGGAGTTAGGGGCTAGCCGCATTGGTCATGCTATCACACTTTGTCAGGACCCGGAGCTAATGGAGAGGGTGGCCGCGCAAGGCATTGCGGTTGAATGTTGCTTGACTAGTAACGTTGGGTGGAAAGTTCCCTCCTATGCGGCGCATCCAATCCGCAAAATGTTCGATGCAGGGGTTCAGGTATGCATAAACTCTGACAATCTTCTTTTGTCCGGCGCCCATGATCGAGAAGCAATACCGACTGGCGAACTGAACAGGTTGGTGAATGACGCAGGCTTTTCTTGGAAGCAAGCGAGACAAGTGCTTTTTAATGGCGTCAGCAATTCTTTCGATACCGGTTTGGATGGCGATTGGCTTACTAAGTACGAGCAAAGATTGGATCAGGCCCTGAAAACGACCCAGTCTGTAGAATGAGTGTGTGCATCATGGATCATTTCAAAAACATCTATCATACCCAGGCTGCAGAATATCACCGAATGATAGAGTTTGAAGATGTGGACGGAAATCTAAAGGAATGTGTCCAATCGTTGTTACCATCAGATGCATCCCGGGTCCTAGATATCGGCAGTGGTACCGGACGTCTGCCACTGTTGCTCAATTCTACGGGCATGGAAGTTATTGGTCTTGACCTGCACTGGGCAATGCTCCAAGAGAATCTTCGTCAGAGGGAGCGGTGGGACGGCTTGTGGGGCCTGGTTCAGGGTGACTCTCACACATTGCCAATGCGCGACGGTTCTTTTGATGTTGTCACCGCGGGATGGGTTCTAGGGCATTCATGTGCCTGGTATACCAACTGGATGGCACAGTTGAAATTAGTGTTACATGAGATGCACAGAGTGGCTGATCATTCCGCTGTGCTGATCATTCTCGAAACACTCACCACTGGCAGTGATGTGCCTATACCTCCGACTGATGAGTTGGCTGAGTTTTATCTATGGCTCGAAAACAAATGGGGATTTGTGAAACGCGAGATCAGAACAGATTACAGTTTCAGCAATGTGAAAGAGGCAAAAACAAACATGGGTTTCTTCTTTGGTGAAGAGCTTACGTCCAAGATAACAGAAAGGGATTGGTGCCGTGTCCCTGAATGCACGGGCATATGGAGCAAAATGACGTGAATAAGTTTTGGTACCTACAAGAAATGATAGTTTTTCAGCGTAATGTTTTATCGCATGTTTTAGTTTGCACTGATTCGGTAAGGAGGCTAATTCACTAGCGTGAGAATTGTCGTATACGGAAGCATTAATATAGACCTGACTGCATATACGCCGACGCTCCCGATCGCTGGTGAGACCCTACTGGGACATTCTTATCTGATGTCGCTCGGAGGAAAAGGTGCTAATCAGGCGGTAGCATCAGCTCGACTGGGTGCTGAAGTTAGCCTGATAGGACACGTAGGTGATGACACTTTCGGCCAGCGAGCGATGCAACAGCTCAACGGTTATGGCGTAGATGTTTCTAGGGTAGAAACACTGACAGATCAGGGTACTGGCTTGGCTGTGATAAGTGTGGACGACAATGGCGAAAACACTATCATTGTTCTCTCTGGCGCCAATATGTATTTTGATGAGAATGATGTCGAGCGATTCCGAGATTTGTTAAGGAAGGCGCAAGTGCTTCTGATGCAACTTGAAGTCCCGGTAGGAGCAGATTTGGCGGTGGCCAAGATCGCGCATGAGGAGGGGGTCAAGGTGATTTTAGACCCTGCGCCCGCAGCGCAACTTCCGGATGAGCTCTATCACATCGCTGACATCATGACCCCGAATGAAGTCGAGACTGAAATACTGGTTGGCATTCGGCCTTCTTCACTTGATGAAGCGGCCGAGGCAGCCAACAGACTCCGGGACCGCGGTCTCGACACCGCTGTCATTACGCTTGGATCAGGAGGTACATATTGTGCTTCAGGTTCCGACAATATCCACTTGCCTGCATTTCAGGTAGATACGGTTGACACCGTGGCGGCTGGAGATGCGTTCGCAGGAGGTCTGGCTCTGGCAATCTCAGAAGGGCTTCCAATCAATCAGGCCTTGAACTGGGGTGCGGCGGCGGGTGCCCTCTGCACCACGCGCGCTGGGGCGTCGGTCGCCATGCCCGACAGAGATGAGGTTGTGAAACTGCTGGCGAGTACATAATGAGTTTTGCGTTCGCCAGACTGAACCGCGTGCATCCAAATTTCTAAGCTGTCTTCTGCCTTCGCAGTGACCCTGCCAGGGAAATCTCAGGGCTGGCGCTGTTGCGTTTCCTATCAAGAAAACTGATAGCGGTTGCGTCACACTCGCTATCAGTTTCGCAATTGTGTGGATACTAATAATAGGTTGTTCTGATAACCGGCTGGAACAGCTGTGTGTCCCTCGCACAGACAGTCTCCAGAATGCACCGTTCGCACTCCGGTTCGCTCATCTCCGGGCATCCGCTCCGCATCTGGAAAAAGAATTGATCGACTGAAACCATATCCACACCGGAAACATCCGCTATCATCCTGATGGCCTCATAGACGCTGGATCGGATTGCGTACTCATCTTCATCTGTCATCCGTCTGCGGTCGATGACTTGTAAGCGAAGTCCCGGGTCAATCACGTTGACAATGCCTGTCCGCAGCGCGGAACGCATGAGATGGTAGTCAATGCAAGGAGGCAGGGCTTCTCCAGTTGCGGGCCGCAAGAATCTTTCAGGACGATTCACGAGGATGTAAGCAAGTAGCGCCGATTTTTTCTGCAGTGGGTCATCTTTGTAACCACCAACTTGCCACAGAAATCGTAAGAATTCATCAAGTGGCTTCTTTGATTCCTTGGCCCGCCTAAGGATTTCGCTCGGCGTCACTCCTAATTCCAACATATCCCGGCCATAAGCTCGCGCTTCAGATAGGTGCAGATCTAACGCTGGCATTGGACAGATACCATGATCATCCTCTAAAACCGATGCCAGTTCCTCTTTGGAGAGATTAGCCTGTCGATCTATATGAAAGAATCCCGGGTCGGATTCCAAAACACGGAAATAAGCAGAAAGCAGGTAGTCAGACCCCTTCAGAGTCTTACCATCAATCTCAGCAATCATAGGCCGTTGATAGCGCCCATTGCTCTCCTCCCAAAATCCAAACTGTTGAAGGGTAAGTGCGAAAAAGAAGTCCAGGGCACTAGGATGTCCTTCCGTAGGCTGCCCCGCACCGGTAAACGTATGTGGAGTAGTCGTCTTCTTCGCCTTCAGTAAGCGAGCAATATTGTGTGTTTGGTCACTGTTCACTACCACACGACTGCTTGTCGTTGGTTGTGTTCCAAACGCGTCACCGATAAGGCCTTTAGGTCCCAAGTGGCGGACATTGAGTGTAGCTACGTGAACGGCGTTGTTGGCGGCTAGCACTGGGTGTTGCAGGCGGCACAAATATGCCAGTGTTGCTCCACAGAATGAATCTCCGGCCCCTGTGGGGTCATATGCCTCGGTCGGCACTATATGCACACGATGAACATGGTCTCCTTGAATCACACTCAGTCCGCGGTCCCCATGTGTTACGAACAGTATGGTTCCTGGTTGCCACGAATAATCCTGAGGCTGTCCCAAGAGGGGCTCCGCCTCATGTTCATTCATGAAGCACAGATCGGCTCTCGCAACCAGTTCGTGTAACTTTCCTATCTGATCCTCTGGTAACTTGTGCCCACCACTAACTGAAACAAAGCGCGCGCGACTGTTCCGACATCTAGCTAATAGGCTGAGCTGTAGATCAATGTTTCCCAACTGCACTATGTGGACGTAGGTATATGCTGAAAGATCATCTGGCAGGACGGATTCCGTCATCAAGGATTCAGATCGAGGCTCGACAGATGTATAGTCGGCCCTGCCATCAGTATCATAAACAATTTCGAAGTGAGGGAGTTCGTCCGGATGCACACTCGGGCCAAACCAATTAATCAACTCATTCACTGGGCGGAGCAATTTTGGCATAGGATCAGGGAATGGCGCAAGCATATGTGCCTGCGCTCCAGCTGCCCTTGCACCTAATGCTGTATAAAGGCCTGCTCCCCCAACTGTTTGGTGAGATCTTCCGTCGAGGTGCAGCACGTCCTGGGATGCGCCTCCTATCACTAATATATTTTCCATACTCGCTAATTAGGCTCCTACGGTCCGCTCGTTCTTACCAGCCGCACCTGTGACTAACACCAGACCTCACTAATCTCCCCTCTGGATCTTTGATCAGCATTGTTTTATGGTGGTGGATAGGTTTCCCATAGTTTCATACCGTAATACTCGTCCCATAACATAGTCTCATGTTGGACGCTTATCATGAAGATGGTTTCCATCTGTTCGCACTGCTGCGTAGTGCTCACGGCTGCCTGCCTGTCAAGTAAACTTAGGGCGTGTTCCAAGCCTTCGCGATGTGCAGGATCGCTGTGAAAAGCGAACCAGTCTTGGTACGCATGACCTTTTTTGAGCGGCTTCTCCTTTAGCAAACGGTGTACAGCCTCACCATAACCCCACTGACAGGCCAATATGGCCGCCTGGACATCCCCCAAGGATCCATGATAGGCACTGGCAAGTTGGTGGCGAGTGTACGAATACTTCAGCGGCCCCATCGCGTGGGCAAGAAGGTCCTCTCTTTTCATCCCCGTTCTTTCTGCATGCTTTTCATGATCCCGCATCTCCTCTTGGACGCTTTGCACGTGACGTAACATAACGGCCACATCGGCAGGATCATCGGCCTTGAGGATACCCAGGGCACACACTTTAATGAAATTGTGCAAATAGGGATAATCCACGCGCAGCCAGTATCTGAAAATTTCAACTGGTAAGTCCCCGTTGATAAGTCCTTGTAGGAAAGGTTTTTTGACTTGGGCTTGCATATAGGGCTCGGCTTTGGAGAGCAGTGTACGACTAAATGACATGATTGTCTGTCTCCTTTACACCAACAGGTGCGTCGTGTGCCGATCAGCGGTTCAGGTTCTATATAGTGCTCTCTGGCACGAGTTACAACGGAAACGGAATGTCGGCCAACTTCAACAGTTTACTAATTAGACGACACCCTATTTCTGTACTGTGCAGAACAATTGCATAATCATACCCCTACGTCTTCATGCCAAATCTCAGGAGAATCCGTGACAAAAACTTGCATGAGCTTAATACATTCATGTAAATCCAGATTGACAACTCCGACTCCATGCTCAATCAACCAGTCTTCACACAGAGTTAGGTTTTGCACCGTTCTATTTTCACCAATGACCACACGTGGTATCTTGTACAGGATAATCGTACCCGCACACATAGTGCATGGAGAAAGGGTTGTGTATATCGTGGATTCAGAATATGTGCTAGCCCGGAGGCGGCCCGCATCCTGAATGGCTACCATCTCTGCGTGTAGGATGGGGTTTTCCCTTTGAACACGCTGGTTGTGTCCCCTTCCTATAATACGGCCCTGTGATACCAGGACAGACCCGATAGGAATGCCGCCTCCCTCTCGTCCCTTCTTTGCCTCAGCTATAGCCTCGGCCATCCACATTCTGTCAGTATCCATGCTGTGTTCAGCTCCCCACATTGCTTGGCGCTTCACAATCATGCATTGTGATCATTTCGCTGTGTTCTTGTCAAGCTGAATAAGAAGACGCACGCCTTCAACAGCAGTACGGCACAGTGGCTCAAGACCATCGTGGCTCCCGCCCGCGACCATCAAGCCACCCGCCCGTTTCGCGAGCGTACGCGCGATCACAAATAACGCGGCAGCCTCCATCTCGGAGCATAGTACTCCGCCCTGTACCCAGCACTTCCAGCGTTCTTTGAGCATGTCTGCCAGCGGCATCCTGTCAGGCTCAACTTCACCGTAGAACGAGTCTTTAGAGTGCGAAATACCTACGTGGTAAGGGGCAGCAGTGACTTCGCATGCCTGCCTGAGGCAAGCGACGACATCTAGGTCTGCCACAGCAGGAAAGGCCATCGGCATGTAATGCAATGCTGTTCCTTCATCGCGCACTGCGGCAGACACAACAACTAGATCGCCCGGCGAGACCCAATCTTGTAACGTTCCCGACGTCCCTACACGGATAAATGTATCTGCTCCAATCTTCGCCAGCTCCTCAACTGCGATGGCTGTAGAGGGCCCCCCGATCCCTGTCGAGGTGACAGAGACAGGTGCACCCTCTAGCATTCCGGTGTAGGTTCGATGTTCTCGATTCTCCGCAACCTGACGGGCACCGTCTAGGAAGGATGCAATGAGCGGCACCCTCCCGGGATCACCCGGCAGGAGCACATATCGGCCAACGTCTCCCGGCCGCATTTTTATGTGGTACTGTGGGATTGTTTCGTCCGTGGTATCAACAAGCTGGCGCCGGTGTTCCGTTTTCTTAGCCATGCGGCGTCATCCTAGTTGGGCATTCCGGCAAGAACACCCAACTCATCTCCTTCGCCTGCCCATGGGTCAGACAACTCCCACCCAGCATCAAACGTTGCTATTTGATGCTGGGTGGCCCTTAGGAAAAGCCAGCACATTTTCTCGCGCTCGTAATCTGTGGTGTTTGCGCCGTACTCGTTAATACCATCCTCGGTTGCTCTCTGCATGTCTCGGTAAAAGGAATCCGTCCATTGCTTGATCCAATCCTCCTGCAACTCCGAAAGAGTCTTAGGTTGTTCATTTTCATAGCGCACTCCAAATGTCGTGTGGAAACAGTCGCACGGATAGACAGCACAACATATGTCGCCGAACGTGCCCTGATAGAATGCCCTGACGAAAAAGTTGATGAATGCTTCCCTGCGAGGTCTAGCTGCCCAGCGGGTCAGCGCACACTCATCGTAGTCTTCCAGCATGCGTAACTCCACGCGCGATTCAGCCACACGGACACCATATTCTGTTTGAAGCTTCACCAACTGATTATGCGGTGGCACTTTTGCGAAGGCTACCTGTGCTGAATCTTCGCCGATGTAAGGAAGATATTGGATCAGCCAATAGCGAAACCGTTCCTCGTCGAGTTGCCCAGCAAAGAGAGCTTCGATCCAGGGATGATGGATATATCTCTGCCAACTGGGTCCTGAAAATACATTACATTTTTCCAGAAATGACAACGTTTTACCTCCCTACATGATCTTGTTCAATCAGGATCTTAATAGCAGACACAGACGTTTCAAGTAAACTGGATAGATCGTCGTGAGTGCCCCCGGCGAGCATGATCCCCCCGGCCCGACATTGCAATATTCTCGCAACGACAAAAATAGTTGAGGCCTCCATTTCGGAGGACAACGTACCACCTTCTATCCAAGCCCGCCAGCGGTCCTGCAGTTCCCCGGCAATAGGCATGCGCTCGGGTTCGTGTTGCCCGTAGAAAGAGTCTTTGGATTGACTTAAACCGACGTGGTGGCGAAGATTGTGATTTCGTGCAGCTTGCCTTAATGCTAGGGTCACATCGAGGTCAGCGATCGCTGGATACTCTAAGGGCATGTATTGTTGCGAAGTGAATTCATCTCGGACGGCACCCCAAGCAATCAACAGGTCACCAGGCTCGATGAATTCCTGCATAGGTCCAGACGTGCCTACTCGAATGAACGTATCAGCGCCAGCCATTGTCAATTCTTCCACCGCTATTGCTGTCGACGGGCATCCCATTCCAGTCGAGGTTACCGAGACTTTCTCTCCTGAGAGTTCTCCCGTGTAGGTCAGATACTCCCGATTATGTGCGACCTCTTGGGCATCATCTAGTAGACCCGCAATCATGGGGACCCGACCAGGGTCTCCAGGAAGGAGAACATACCGGCCGATATCGCCACGCCGGCATCCGATGTGATACATGATTGACTTATTGAGCTCAGTAGCTGTGCTCATACATTCGCCTTTCTCCAGAAATATACCATTGTACCAATAAATGTGACCGCAGCTCCCACAACCATTGTAACGGAGAGCCATCCGGGCATGAAGGCAATCTCACTCCATTCAAGCTGTTTACGATAAGAGATGAGCAACCAAGTGCCGGCGATCGTGATGGCCACCCCCACGATACCAGACACATAGTCTTTCGTTGAGACTCTGATGTCACGAATGTTGGTCTTATGCCCTTTTGAACCAAATGCTCGTGATGCTAGGCTCATAGATAATTGCTGTACACGATCAATTGTGCCCGCGAACACGGGCACGATGCTCGGGATTGCTGCACCGAAACCCGTCACTTGCATCGCCCGCGACTGCTGTGCGCTAAGAACGATCATGAACTCTCTCTGGACTATTGGGATCAACTGAATGCTCGCGGAAACCATGAAATTGAGTTCATGCGGCATGCCGAGCTTTTGGAGTGCTGCGAAGAGATGGCTATGCGTGCTGCTACTTGCTCGAAGAAGTGCCTTGATGCTGCTTTTTTTACCTGCATCAGTACTAATGACGCTGACAGTCCGCAGGATGTGAAATTCTGGTTACATAATGTACCTCCTCATTCGTACAAACATGGGTGTGTACGCCGTCAAAATCGGGGGGACGCGTGTACGATGGCCGATTACAAGATAAATATGCGATCCTACTTTGGTCCCTCGCAGCTCCCGTCCGGAACGAGCTAGGAGTGCTCATAACTAACGTCATCAGTTAAGAGTACATCGAAACGTTGATGTGTAGTTGCTTTGGGCCGAATGCATATGGCAGAAGCTCTTCAATCGTTGTAACAGCAATGTTCGTCTTGTCAGCGGTAGCTAAAATGATTTCAATGTCGCATCCGGAAACCTGTGAAAACTCATAAATTACCTGCCGGCAGCTACCACATGGGCCAGCGGTTATCTGGCTTTTCTCGAAGTTATCCGAGCGCCCAGTGACCGCAATTGCAATAATGTCACGGGCACCACCCGAGTTAGCTTTTCCGATAGCCATTCTCTCCGCGCATATGGTTGAACCATAAGCCGCGTTCTCAACGTTTGATGCCGAGAATAAGGCTCCACTTCGAGTACGCACGGCTGCGCCCACAAAATACCCAGAGTACGGATTGTATGCGGTCTCTAACGCAGCAATGGCAGCATCCACCAGTTCATCTTGATCTTGGGTTAGATTCTCCGTCGCCACAGTTTTCATTACAATTGACCCCCATGATACCAAAAGGATTGGACAGAATTATATGAGGATGTGATGGTGGTTTGAATTTACCACAACATGCAATATCATGCTAACACAACAGTTACTATACAATATAGTATGGTAACGCAACACTCAGCAAGAACCCAGATATGCGCATTGCCAAAGTCGCTTCATAGTTATGTGCAGGCTCAGGCATAAGTTTCATTGAATTGTCATGGTTTTCTTCCAGGAAGGGCCTGATTAAAATCACGAATGATGTCATCGGCATCTTCCAGTCCTACGGATACGCGGATCATGCCGTCGCGAATATTCATTTGTTCCCTCTGTTCTTTTGGGACGTCTAGAAAAGCCATCGTAGCAGGAACCTGAGTGATGGTGCGGACGCTTCCCAAACTACCGGCGAACGCGCACAGTTCTAGGGCATCACATACCTTGACTGCTGATTTGCTATCCTCTACCTCGAAGGTAAGCATCGCACCATAATTCGGTATTTGTTCTTTGGCGGTCTGGTGCTCAGGATGAGAGACAAGACCCGGATAAAGCACTCTCTTGACAAACGGATTACCCTCTAGCCATGTTGCTAACGTCATCGCTGTTTTGCATTGACGTTCCATGCGCACCGGCAGTGTTTGCAGACCTCGTAGCAGCATCCATGCATTGAAGGGTGACAGTACTCCACCCAGCTTTACTAGTGATGACCAGCGCAACTCGTGCAGAAAGTCAACGGGAAGATGTCCGTACTTCACAGCTATGATGCCACCTATCACATCGTTGTGCCCACCCATAAACTTGGTCGCACTTTCCACAACAATGTCCACCCCCCAATCAAGTGGGCGTATTAGATACGGACTGGCGAATGTGTTGTCACATACCACTAAGACGTCATGGTCATGAGCCAAATCAATGAGAGGAGGAATGGCTGCCACGCGCATTGTGGGATTGGCAATCGTCTCGAAATAAACGATTCTTGTCTTGTCTGTCAACGATCGTTCTACTTGACCGATGTCAGTGGTGTCTACAAAAGTGGTCTCTATACCGTAATCTGGTAGCCGATGATCGAACAATTCATGCGTGGAGCTATAGGTTGTCCAGTCAGAGACGATGTGGTCACCTGCCCGAAGTAGAGCGAAGCAGGTGGTAAACACTGCTGCCATGCCGGATGCGACCGCCAGACAACCGTCAGCATTTTCTAGCACAGCCACCTGTTCTTCTAGGGCATACTCGCTCGGATTTCCACATCTACCGTATATGTTGATCTGTTCCCGCTCACCGTCGACAATCCGTTTGTGGGTTTCCGCATCATACTGGAAATTGTTGGACAAATATATCGGCGCATTTAGAGATTTGGTTTCTGGATCCGGATCGTAATAAACCGCTTTGCTAGCAAACGACAATGCATCTTTAGTTTCCTGTCTCATATTGCTCATTACCTCCCATACTGGCCGCACAATCGTAAATCACCTTGAATAAACTGCGATATCTCGACTCTCGGTAGCACCATACAAGCTGGGAACACCTCAGCATCCCCGATTGTATGATTGTACACTTGACAATGACTTGCCCTAATATCAGGAATCAACGAGTCTGTGCACAATCCGCGGATGTGTTGTTAAGTGCCACCTTTATATCAATTTGAGCAGCTTCCGCCTAAGCTTCGGGTCATTAATAAATGCCGCCGTAATTCCCATATGTTGCACACGTTTTATTTCTTCTAGACTAAACTTAAAATTATTTTGCAAGACCGTTAACTCCTGGGATACCCTAGTCCTAGAGGTGATGGGGTCATCATCTCCAACAGAGATGTAAATGCCTTGCTCGTAGAGCTTACGTATTGGATGGTTTTCAATGCCGTTGACAGTGTTAGTATGGACGTTGCTCGTCGGGCATAACTCGAGCAGAACACTCTGCTGACGAAGCATTGCAAGCACCGCTTCGGATTCCATGCTATTGACCCCATGTCCTATTCGCGAGGCTTTCAGTTTTTCAACAGCGTAGCGCACATTTTCTGCACCGTCTGCCTCGCCTGCGTGTACCGTGATCCCTAAACCGCCTTCTCGAGCCACTCTAAATGCTTCAGCGTGAATTTGGGCCGGGTAGCCGGCCTCATCGCCGGCTAAATCAAAACCTACCACTCCGTCCTTTTGAAACTCCAGCGCAATATGTGCCAGTACCACATTAATCTTAGGGTCATGGTGTCTCAGAGCAGAGATAATCAAACGACATTCTATGTCATATTGTTGTTGGGCCTGATGCAGCCCCTGTAAAATGCTTGCGATCACATCTTCGACGGCGAAATCGGAGCTACTATGTGTAACTGGCCCAGCCCTCAATTCAAGATAGATGACGCCATCTAGAGCAGCGTCCTCTGCGGCTTCATAAGATATCCGTTGTACCTCTTGTTTTCCCACAAACACCTGGTAACCGAATGCGATTTTTTTTAGGTAGTCGACCAAGTTTCGCTCATCACCGGTAACTTGCATTGCATCTGCTATAGCTTCGCTTGCGAGTTCCACGTCTAGACCGTGCAATTTCGCTATCTCCCTGAAAGTACTGGGTCGTACTGATCCCTCCAGATGAGTGTGAATGTTGCATTTGGGCAACGCTTTCAAAATCGGGTCAGGCGATGGAGCAAAGAACCGCATGGCTGGAGACCGAATATCTTCTCCTATTGTCCGTCGTTCTCGTATCGGTAGATACCCTCAAGTGCTATAGAGATAGCGTCGTCCCAAGCTTTCGTGAGACGAGTATTCTCACTCTCATACTCCACATCAGCAGTGACTAAGTTTCCCGACACCCCACATATCATCGCAGCTTTTAGTCCTCGCATGTGAGCGATGGAGAATATTGCGGCGCTTTCCATTTCAACATTGAGCAATTTGTGCTTCGAGAGCATCTCGATCCATTCAGGCGTCTCACCATAGAAGGCGTCGTCACTGGCATTCAGACCAATGTGAAGCATGTAGTCACTTTTGTCGCATAATTCTCGCCCAGCTTCTATGAGTGCATGAGTGAGAAAATGGTCCGCCACTGCCGGAAAACCATCTGGGACATAGAACCTAGTGGTTCCTTCATTACGCATTGAGGCAGTATTGATAATTACATCACCGGTTTGAATCCCAGGCTGTAAAGCACCTGTGCTTCCAACCCGGACAAAGTGCGTGGCCCCGACATTTGCCAGCTCTTCGATAGCAATTGCTGCAGAAGGACATCCTATACCAGTCGATGTAGCACTAATATTGATGCCTTTGTAAAGGCCAGAACATGTCCTGTACTCTCGATGAAACACAATCTGTTTAGCACTTTCAAGATGTCTCGCAATTCGAAGCACGCGGTCTGGATCGCCTGGAAGCAAGACATACTTCCCGACATCTCCCGGCTTCAGCCGAAGATGATACTGCATTTTGCCTTTAGTAGTATCGGCTTTGTTTAACGTAGGCATTTTCTTTTTGTTCCTCCTAATCTGAGATGCTAGATGGTAAGTTGCATCCGTTTGTCCATATTGCGTAATACAAGATTAGCGATTATGTTGAGCGACATGATATGCCTAACCAACAGTATTTTGTCATCAATTTCAAATGACCGCAACTATGTTTGATAGCCTAACCAATGATGATTTGTGAAATGAATTAGTCATATCGTCTGATATTTCCTATAGTTTGTTACTCGTCTAAGGTACCCTATATCAGCCGCGACGTTTTTTTAATAAAATTGTTTGTTTACCGGAGGAATTTTTTATTAATGTAATTTGCTTCTAGTGTGGCAGTATCAAACCAGTCATTAAGACATTAGACTAGCCAAGGGCCATTCATACAATGTTTTATTTGGCGTTAGAATAGTTTTGACATCGAATTTGCTATCAAGGGGAAACCTCACAATGAATTTACCAATTGTTTTGGCCTTGGGAGGCCTAGTGGGATTTGGCTTGTCCAGTTTTTTCTGGAAAATTTCTGGTCTCAGTAAAGTTTATCCGCCCAGTTTTATGGTGGTTGAGACCCTCTGTGTACTTCTAGTCGCGATAGCCGTGCACCTTGTTCAGAAACAGCCTTTTGCTCTGTCGCCAAGAATGGCAGGTGTGGCGTCACTGGCAGGTCTAAGTGCGGGTCTTGCAATTCTAGCAACCATGACCGCATTCCGTCTGGGTGGGGAGGCAAGCATTGTTTCGCCCATCACAAGCCTTGGGTTTGTGGTAGCGGTTCTTCTAGCCTACTTTTTGCTTCGAGAGTCAATGACTACGGCAAAATTAGTTGGTTTCGGCTTAGCTGTTGCCGCCATTGTTGTGCTGTCTCGTTGAGCCATAAGTGGTTTCAGTGAGGAGTGATTCTTTGTACTAATATCTCTTCATCAATAGGCCCCTTTCGTCAAATTGCCGAGAATAATCATAACTTTTGTTACCCTCATTATTTTCTAGCTGTGTGTGATGTTAATCTCTAAACTATCTTGCCTCGTTTTGTTGTCGCATTATTCTGCCTAGCGGTCCAATTTTCCCTTAGAATATATGGGCAATGGGCAAAATAGTTTCATGCTGATGGTAGCAAGAAAGTTTCGCTAGGGGGGAACGCTATAACTGGCACTACACATCATAAGCCATTGATTGCGCGTCAGGTTTTGTCGTTTGCGTTATCCGTTTTCTTGCACGGTTAACGCTCTTCTGTTAATGGCAATGATTGAAAAGAGGCTTCGCAGAGAATTGGGGCGGTAGGCTGTACGATTTATCCCTGGAGTACCGAGTCTGGCTGGCTGAGTATCGCCCAGGCAAATCGGGGCAGCGCCAACATGCGCCGCCAGCGCCAGGGCTGTAGGCAGAGGCGGTGCAGCCACTCCATCCCTAGACCCTGCGCCCAAAGAGGCGCGCGCGGGGTCACGCCGGCCACAAAATTAAACGCTCCGCCCACCCCCATCATCAATGGTACGCACAATGCCTCGCGGTGATGGTCGATCCATAGTTCCTGTGTCGGTGCTCCAAAGGCCACTAGAAGAATATCCGCCTGGGCAGCGCGTACAGAGTCCACAATTTGCGTTGCATCCTCCGGTCTCGGACTGCCCTCCATGGTCTCTATATCAGGCAGATCCGGATACTGTTGCTCCAGATGCGCAGCGGCGCGCGCGGCGACTCCAGGGGCTGCCCCAAGGAAAAACATGCGCCATCCGAGTGTGGCTGCGCGCGCTGCAAGCAGGCCGATCAGGGTGGAACCGGCCACGCGTTCGCGCAGCGGAGTACCGCGCCAGCGCGCGGCCCAGAGCATACCCTGACCGTCAGGCAGGCACAGGTCAGCGTTTTGGAGTACGCGGAGGAATTGGGCGTGCCTCTGTGCCGTCATCACGAATTCCGGGTTGACGGTACAGAGGTGGTGCGGTATGCCTGCGGCTATGGCACGTTCAACCCAAACCAGCGTCTCAGCGTAGGTGACGTCGTGTACCGGGACGGATAGGAATTGGCGACGTCCGGGAGTTGATAGGCGGATCATAGCTGAAAAGTGCTCTCCAAAACCGTCAACGTTTTTTCGGCGGAGTGCTGCAATGGGAATTGGTGGCAGCGCTGCAGACCTTTTGCAATTAGTCTTTTCCGTAAATCGGTCTCCTCTAGCAAGCGGCGGATAGCAACTGCCAGCCCTGCGGCGTCCCTGGCTGGCACGGTTAGTGCGGCATCGCCTACCACCTCGGGCAGAGAGCCTGCTAGGCTGCAAATTACTGGTGTCCCCGCAGCCATGCTCTCCAGTGGAGTGAACCCGAAGCCCTCATAGAGCGAGGGCAGCAGCAGCATGCTCGCCTGCCGGTAGAGTGCCCGCAGGTGTTCATGCGGGACGTAATCGAGGAAACGTACGCGCTTTTTCAATCTGAGTGCTTCAACTTGGCGCATAATCGGTCCGTACATCCACCCGGGGCGTCCGGCACATACGAGCGTAGGCCGGGCGGGATGGTCGCGCAGCGCGGACAGAGCCTCGAGTAAGAAAGATAATCCCTTGCGGGGCTGTATGGTGCCAACGTGCAGCAGGTAGGTTTCAGGTAGATCCAGAAGCGCAGGTGTGACCGGGGCCGCCGCGAAAGGCGCGGGGTCGAAACCTGGATAGACTACGGTGATGCGCTTCGGGTCAGTGTGATAATAGTTGATCAAATCGTTCCGTGTGGCCTCGGAATCGGCGATAATATGCGTGGCATTGCGCGCGCTGTGGCGGGTGGACCAGTGCAGGTACGCGCGTTGTCGGCGCGGGTGCATGCTGGGGAAATGTAGGTAACCCAGATCGTGCACTGTGACCACAGTGGGCGCGGGGCAGAACAGGGGGAGCGTGTGAGCTGGAACAAAAAGGCCGGCGGGAGTGCGCAGAGCCAGCTCAGCACCAAGCCGTACATGCGTCCAAAGGCGCGGAAAGGGGATGATGCGCTGCTCTATGCGGGCTGATGCTGGAAACAGCCCGGGCGGGGGCTCATCGCGGAAATACAGCCGCCAGCAGTGGCGCGCGGGCAGCTGCAGCAATGCGCGGATTAGTTGAAGCGAGTATGTTTCAGTACCGGTGCGCTGCTTGGCTGTACTGCGGCTGGCATCTATGCCGAACACGGCTGTTGGGGTCCCGCGCGGGGAGTCGCCCGCGTTCACGGGATCGCGTCCTGTAGGTAAAAGAACGGGTGCCGGCGGATGGTCCATGCTTGTGCAGGAGTTATGATGAAATCTTGGACCACGCCGCTGCTCTGCCAGAACATGTAATTGTCGGCACCGGTCTGTGTGCACTCGGTGTCCTCCACCTTGCCGCTCGCGTCGGTATCGTAAACCTTGGCGGGGCAGTCGGGCGTGTCAGCAAACAGGTCGAAAACGATCCCGTCCGACTCCGTGGTGTGTGGCAGGCCGAGAAAGTGCGAACCCTCGTGTACTATTGTGGTGCCGAGCTCATTAAAATCGCCCTCGTGCGCCTCCCACGCAATTATGCCGCATGAGTTCAGCGAACCCGGCGCAAACGCGCTACCGGGAAGGGGCGCCATGCCGAACACTGGCTCCGCTTCGCCGTTGTCCTCCGTGAATATCCGATACTCATCCACCAGCGCCATGTTCCAGGCACGCTTACTGCCGACCTTGAGCGCCATGGTCTGACAGATTGTAGCCAGAGCATTTTCATCGCTTCGCGCTAAGCGTACTTTTTCGTCTTGGCTAGCCTCGAAGAAACGTATTTTTCCCAGCCGCATCTCTTGCTGGTTGAGAATGCGGTCGATGGCAGCGCGGATATCTGCTTGCAACCTGGCGCGCTGCTCAGGCTGATTAACCTCCGGCGCCTCGCTGAGTACCCACAAATTCAGATCAATTGCCTGCATACCTAGCGCCGAGCCGGTGCGGATGACGGCGGCCGCATCACATATGGGTTGACCGCCGGCGGTGTAAAGCTCGATTTTATACTCGCCGGATCGGAGAGGGTGTTGTGGCACGGGCGGCAAATAAAACGTCAACTCGCCTTCGCTCTGCAGCGGCTGCGAGAAATACGCGCTGCTGAAATCGGCGCTGCTCAGATCATTCAAATGGTAGAGAATCTCACCGTCAGGCGCGGTTATAGATTCAACAACCACAATATCATCATGGGCGGCCGTCTGGGCCGAGAACAGTAACGAGATATCCTCGTCATTCACTGGCACGCGCGCTACCGCGTCGGCGCCCAGGGGACCAAAGTTCAACATACGGATATCAGTACCGGTGTATGCGCTAACTGTACTTGGCGGTATGAGCTGGCAATTGGCCGATGGCGGCAGGCTGCGAAGTATATAATCGGTCACTTGCAGACTGTTGAAGGTCACACTGTCGGGGTGCTCCACCGTCCAGGCGACTAGGCCAATCCCGCCTCCGGTGAGCATTTCGTCCTCCATAGTCGTGAGAAGCGAATCGTTGGCGAAGACCTGGAAGCGGTTGGACTCTACGTCCACGCGAATTCGCTCTGTCAGGAAAAGGCCATCGGAAAGTTGCGGTGCCCAGGAACCATGCAGTAACTCCAAATCGCCAGCGATAATTTTGAAGACCATGTAATTGGCTTGGCCGTCCAGAACATAAAGGTAGTAATTTTGCTTATCCTGTACTCGAAACGCCAGGCCTAGCAATGTATCAGCATGATTGCCGAAGGTTATTTCCGCGCTTATAGAAAGATCTGCGGGGAATGGAAATGCATAGGCGCTCAATTGCAGGAATTCCGGATCGTGGATCTGTATACGGAATCCAAGCGGGCCGTAATTAGTGGTCAGGTTGGTAAACGTCTCCTGTAGCAGGCCACTGGCCCGGTCGCTGAAGTCTTCCACAAATGGCAGCGCCTGCAGCGCTATCGTTGTTGCCGTGGGTGTGATTGTCGGGGTGGGTGTGTACGTGGGAGTGGTGGTGTGAGTGGGTGTTTGGGTCCGTGTGGGTGTGATTGTCGGGATGGGCGTGTACGTGGGAGTGGTGGTGTGAGTGGGTGTCGGCGTGCGCGAGTCTGTCGGTGTTGTGGTGGGACGCAGGCTTGGGACTAGATCGCACCCGGAGATACCTGCGGTCAGGATGTACAGCACCGCAAACGCGGTCGAGGGCTGTTTTCGGGATTCCATGGTGTCCGATTGGCTAGCCAGCTGCCTTTAGGGCCACGCGCAGCTGCGCTGCTGTCACTGGCCCATCGCGCAGCACTGTGGGCGGGTATATGCTGCAGTCCGCGATCGTGGAAGGCCTTCCGCCTGGAGCTGGTCCGCCGTCGATTATCAATTCAATATGGTATCCGAGCGCGGCGCGCACCGGGCCGGCAGAGAGCTTAGGGGGTTTGCCAGATCGGTTTGCGCTGCTGACAGCCAGCGGGCCTACTGTTTGCAACAGCGCCAGTAGCCACTCATGAGCGGGCATGCGCACAGCCACGGTGGTACCGGGCGCAACGACTGCGGGTACTTTTTCGTGGCGCTTTAGTATCAATGTGAGTGCGCCCGGCCAGAAGGCCTCCGCAAGTGCCCGCGCAGTCGGTGGGAAGTCTGCGGCAATCCCCTCGGCATCGGATAGAGCGCCGATGAGTAATGGAATCGCTTTTTCCGGTGGGCGCCCTTTGACCGCGTAAAGGCGGCGTACCGCTGGGAGGTCGTCGTATTTTGCAGCGAGGCCATATACAGTGTCGGTCGGGCAAGCCACCAGGCAGCCTCGTTTCAGAGCCGAGGCAGCCTGCGGAATTGAGTTTTCATCGGAGGCTGATAGCGTCTGTGCGTCATCGTGCCTGCACGGTTCTAGCGACCTCACGCGGAATTGACCCGGAGCACTCGTGCTCGTCCAGATATATCGGGCAGGACGCAGCACTTCGCCCATGGGAGTCTGGCGTGCGACAGCTTCAGTACCGCACTGCGATGCCCGGCGCCGATTTCGAGCAGTAGGCTGCCTCCGGGACCCAGGTGGCGGCGCACGCTTGAAAGCAATCGGTCGATGACGCGCAGGCCGTCATGGCCGCCATCCAGCGCCAACCGGGGTTCGTGCTGTGCCACGGCAAGGGTGTCCAACTCCTTGGTACTGATGTAGGGCAGATTGGCGCAGATGAGATCGAATCTGCCTAAGCCCGCGAGCAGGTCAGACTGGACACAATGGACGCGAGAGCTCACATCGTGGTGATGGGCATTTTCGCGCGTCAGATACAGCGCCGATCGTGAAATATCGCTGGCGGTAATGCGCGCGAGGGGTAGGCGGAGCGCCAACGTGACCGCGATGATTCCGCAGCCGGCGCCGACATCCGCGATGGTGAAACCGCTGCTCGTGACGCACCTCTGGCTAATGCCAATTGCCTCTTCCACCATCAGTTCCGTTTCCGGGCGCGGAATAAGCGCGCGTGCGTCTACGCTGAAATCCAGTCCGAAAAATTCCCAGCGCCCGAGCAGGTAAGGTAGCGGCCGGCCCGCTTCGCGGTGTTTCAGGTGCTCGCTGTAGTGCTCGTACTGCGCGCCATTCAGTGGCGTTTCAGGGTGTGCGTGCAGCCAGCTGCGTGACACGTGCAGCGAATGCGCGAGCAGCAGTTCGGCCTCTAGTCGTGAGTTCTCGGTGGGCAACTGACGCACTCCGTGGCGGAGTGCAGTGCGGATTGTGGCGGGGGTGCTCACGGGCGAACTGTACCGGGATTAAATACTGGCCTCAGCAAGGCGGGCGGCTTCCTTGCGGGTAGCGATTTCGTTGATGAAATCATCAATGTCGCCATTCAGCACGCCTTCCAGATTGTGCAGGGTCATTCCGATGCGGTGGTCGGTGACGCGATTCTGGGGAAAGTTGTAAGTGCGGATTTTTTCGCTGCGGTCTCCGGTGCCTACCTGTGCGCGTCGTGTGGCTTCCTCCTCGCTTCGTCTTTTTTCCTCTTCGATTTCGTAGAGGCGGGCTCGTAGGACGACCATGGCCCGCATCCGATTCTGTAGCTGGGAGCGTTCATCCTGGCATTGAGAGACTAAGCCGGTGGGTATGTGCGTGAGACGCACAGCCGTAGAATTCTTCTGCACACTTTGGCCGCCTGCACCGCCGGCTCTGTAAACCTCCATCTTGATATCACTTTCCGGAATATCAATCTCGACTTCGTCCACCTCTGCCATTACGGCTACTGTTGCAGTTGAGGTATGTATGCGGCCTTGCGTCTCGGTTTCGGGAACTCGTTGTACACGATGCACACCAGGCTCGTACTTCAGGCGAGAGAAGGCGCCCGTTCCTTTGACGCCGAAAATCACTTCCTTGAAACCGCCAATGCCACTGGCGTTGGAGGAGATTATTTCGGCGCGCCAGCGGCGGTTTTCGGCATAGCGAGCGTACATGCGGTATAGGTCGGCTGCAAACAGCCCGGCTTCGTCTCCGCCAGCGCCTGCGCGGATTTCCACGATGATATTTCGCTCGTCGCGCGGGTCCGTGGGCAGAAGCAGACGGCGGATGTGCAGCTCTATCTTTTCTATGGCCAGGCCCAGCGCAGCTATTTCCGCCTCAGCCATAGCGCGCATCTCGGGTTCTTTCAGCAGCGCCTCCGTATCTTCTAGCGTCTTGATGCTTTCACGGTGCTGCCGTGCTAGCGATACAATGGGTTCGAGGCGCGCGCGCTCCTGCGCGTATTCGCTCACTCTAGTGTAATCGTTGGCTACTTCGGGGTCGGCGAGCAGCTCGTTTATTTCCTCAAAGCGCGCTTCGATTCCGGACAGTTTTTCTTGCATGATTACACGTTAATTGCGGAGCCGCGAGTTCAGGTTTATTGCCTCGTAGCTACCGGGCATCTCTGACCTTCTATAGCTCTTCGGTTTCTGTTTAATGAATAAATAACGAGAGCAACACCAGCGCCAGAATCAGCGCGGACCCGAGCATGGCGATGCGCTTCAGGTCAGCGCGAATGTGCGCGTAGTCGTTTGGGAGCGAATGGTGGGCGCGGACGCGTTGTAGGATGCGGTTAGCTGCCCGCGGTGCAGTGCGCAGGCTTCGGCGTCGTCTGCTCTGGCGTTTGCTCATGACGAGTGATGTCTCTGTACGCTACATGATACCTGCTGCGCTCGGATTCGTACAGGGTCAGACTGTGCTTAGTAAAGCCTCTTGTTTCCAGTCGGAAGTGTGCTGTCAGGTCGGGTTGCGTGTACGGAAGGAATGACTACTCATCCTTTTCAGTCTAATTGAGTGCTAGGCCGAATCTTCCAGTTCGGCGAAAACAACGATGCGCTTGTTATCCACCAGATATGGGTAGCAGGAAATCAGCGTTGCCGTGGGACTGCTGGTGGGATTCATCACCTCCACCTCGGTGGGCTGGACCACGTCGCTCCCGGTGATTACATAGTTGAACTGCTCGCCCATGGTGTGGATTGTGATGATGTCTCCCGGCACCAGCCTATCTAGGTCGCGGAAGATTTCGCCAAATATGTCGTTGTGGGCGGATACCACCAGATTCCCGTTTTGTCCGGGTCTGGCAGTGCCGACGTGCTGCCCGACGCCGCGCCGCAATTGCTCCCAGCTGTCGCCTTGTACCACTGGTGCATCGATATTGATCGCTGGGATGACGATGCGTGTCGCCTGTCCAGAGCCGGGGGTGGGGATGATCACTGCCGGCAGCGCCTGCACGAGCGGGCGCAGGTTTTCGGGAATCTCGGCTTCGTTCGGGCGAGCGCCAGCCGGGTCGGTGGGAGGAGTATGGCCGCTGGGCAACACCAGTGCCGTTATCATTGGGGTGGGCACAGCCGTGGGCGCGCTCTCCGCTGAAATCATCTCCTGCACCTCCTCGTTTATCTTCTCGCGCGCTTGCCAGAAGTCGTATGCCAGATACACCAGTCCGGATACGGCGGCTACCTCCAGCAACCAGAGGGCCCAGCTGGCCATGCGGCCTAGGCGTAACCGGCGGGGAGGCGGAGTCCAATCCTCGGGATGGTCCCCCGCCACCTGCGCCCGCAGCGCCCGGCCGGTTACGCGGAACTGCCGTAGGCGCTCCTCACGCGTACGCTGTTTCTTTATCTTCAGGATGCGCTCAAGCTCCCCGATGGAAAGGTCGTCCACCGAGCGGCGGTCTTTCATTTCTTACTCGGCCCGCCAAGCGACTGCGAAAACCTCGCGCTGGAAGAACCAGCGAAATGGTGGCAAAGCGAAAAACACGTTTCGCAAGGCTGTCAGCAGCCCGGGCTCAATGCGATTCTGGGGCGGGCTTTGTAGCCACACCCGACCCCGAAAGCCGGCCCTACGCAACGTCAGCCAAAGGCTGAACGCGCTTTGCTCGTTAACGTGCACATCCACATTTGCGGCCACGTTCAGCGCGCGTGGGTTGGCCGGATAAGCGGCGCCTTGCCCGCACAGAATTCGAAAGAGGCGGACAAATGGATAGGCATAACGGTCATACCATGCGTTCGGAGCGGTGTGCACAGCCAGCAGGCCATCCGGCTTCATTACGCGGCGAGCCTCCAGCAGTGCCTGCTGCAGTTCCCAGGGGAACAGGTGTTCCACCACGTCGAACAGCAGTACACGGTCAAATTCCTCATCAGGTAAAGGTAACGCCTTCGCGTCCGCCCGGGAGACCGGATTTTCGGTCACGGTGTTCTCGCCAGATCCCTCGCGAGCGATAGAAACAGCTGCAGGAGCGTAATCTACTCCGCAGGCGTGTGCGCCTAGCCGCGTGCAGTGGCGCAGAATCTCGCCGCGTCCGCAGCCGACATCTAACACGCGCATGCCTGGGATGATTTCCGCCAAAGCAAAGGCAGCCTGTAGTCGTCGTGAAAGGCGCTCGCCGCGTGTTTCATTAAACTCGTGGAATCCCTCGCAGGCGCCGCGGAAATACTCCTCGGTGTAAAGATCGGGCGAGAGAGAGGGATGCTTTGCGGGTTGCGATGTCATCATCGATGATTATAAGGGATTGCGGCGGCGTATTAGGTGCGCAGCAAGCTTCATTTCTGGGACTTTCATCGCGTTCATCAGGGCCAGATAAGTGGCCGCCCCGATAGTGCCGGGCAGTACCACTGCAGCCAGTGCGCCCAGCAGCTGGCCCGGCCAACTTATCTGGCCCACGGCCCACAGGGTGGCCATAGTCAGGATTGCCATCACGCCGGCGGCCAATACTGCTCTCGAACTTGTGTGGCCCAACCGTTGGCCGCGCAGACTACCTATGCGGCGGTGCAGCAGAAGCCACATGGTGAGCGCATGAAAGGTGAGCTGTATGGCGTTGGCGATTATCAGGTCGCTGAGCTGCATCGGCCGGAAAAAGGTTGGCGCGAGTGCGGCAGCTAGATACACGCATACTCCTGCTAGGCCGACGAATGCAGGCGTCCATGCGTCTTGGCGAGCGTAGAATGCGTTAATGAGCGGCAGGTCTATGGCGGCGGAGATGATTCCCAGTAAGTACAGCCGCAACACCATGGTAGTCATTGTTGTGTCAGTAGTCAGGAAATCACCATGCTCGAAAATTAGTGCGACCACCGGCTGCGCCAGCACGAAAAGGCCCACCGTTGCCGGGATAATGAGCACCAGCACCAAACGTAATCCGTGCGCCAGTGTGGCCATAAAATCGCGGTTGTCCTCCGGTAGAGACCAACCCTCCGCCTGCCGCGCCAGCGTTGGCAAGATAGCCACGGAGATGGCGGTGGAGGTTATCCCGAGCGGGAACTGCATCAGAGTGGTAGCATAGTCCATCCAGGCTATGCTCTGGTCGCCGGTCGTGGATGCCAGGCGGTACGAGATGGCGCGGCTGAACATGTCCACTAAGAGACCAAGCATAATGGGAAAGTACAACCGGGCGATGCGTCGCAGGGCCGGATGACTCCAGTCCAGAACCGGGCGCAAGTGCGTGTCCCGTAAACCGGGCAGCTGGAGCAGCACCTGCAGCACTGCGCCTGCCAGTAAACCGGCCGCCATGGCACGCACGCCGTACGGGCGCGCGAAAAGGAGCGTGACCGCCACAATGCCTAGGTTGAAAATGGCCGCGTTGAATGCGGATAGTGTGAAGCGTTTCAGTGAGTAAAGCAGCCCGGTCAGGATGCCGGCGAAGTTCAGGAAGAGCATGGCCGGTATTGTCAGGCGCAGGATGCTGGCGGTCAGCCGCAACATCTCCGTGCTCATGCCGCCGCTTATCAGCCATGCGATTTGGGGTGAGAACAACTCTCCCAGCAGAACGAGTGGGGTCATCAGAGTGACACAGAGAGTGAGCAGAAAGGAGGCGATCAGCCATAACTCTGTGCGTTTCTCATGGCGGGCATATGTGCTGAACACAGGGACAAGCGCCGCGCTGACCATGCCGCCCGCTAACAAATCGTAAAACCACATTGGCACCTTGGCGGCGATGTTGAAGGCGCTCACCACCCCTGTTGCGCCGAAGAAATACGATTTCGCGATGTCGCGCGCTAGGCCGAGTATGCGCGAAACAATGTTTCCGGCAGCTATGATGGATGCTGCACGGGCCACACCCGCCAGTTCGGATGGTGGTGGCTGCGCTCTAGGGGCTAATCCGGATGTGCTGCTGAGTGCAGTGGGCATGGCCTCGGAGGCTTACAATAGTTCCTTGACTGACTTTGCTGCAGGGCGAGTCATTCCGTTCGCCTGTAGTAAATCCGCTAGGCTTGCGGCGCGAATGTGCTCGAGCGAACCAAAGTGGCGGAGCAGTGCTTTCCGCCGCGCTGGACCGATGCCCGGCACGCTATCCAGCTGCGAAGCCAGGCCGGATTTGGTGCGGCGCTGGCGGTGGTGCGCCAACGCGAAACGATGGGCCTCATCACGGATGCGCTGCGCGAGAAAAATCGCTGGTGAGCGCTTCGGCACAGCAACCGGTTCGGAATGTGATGGCACGAAAAGTTCCTCGTTCTGTTTGGCAAGTGCGGCGACGGCAACAGTATTGCTGAGTTTAAATTCGCGCAGCACCGCCTCCGCGATTGCCAAATGACCCTTGCCTCCATCCACCAGCAGTAGGTCTGGCAGTCGCGCAAATGCCTCGTTCCGCTTAGTGTCAGCATCCCGTTGTTCGCAGCTTTGCTGCCAACGACGGAAACGGCGCATAAGCATCTCACGCATACCAGCGTAATCATCCGGCCCGTCCACTGTCCGGATGGTGAAGCGGCGGTAGTGGGATTTCTCAGGTGTGCCCTGATGGAAGACCACCATGCTGCCAGTGGCGGCTGCGCCCTGCGTGTTGGAGATGTCGAAACACTCGATGCGGTTGGGTGGTCCAGGCAGCCGCAGAGCCGCCTGGAGCTCTGTCAGTGCTACTTCCTGCCTCAAACCATCGGCCTGCCATTGCGCGCGCATCGCGCTGAGTTTCTCGGATGCATTTTCCGCCGCCATCCGTACCAGGTTTCGTTTCGCCCCACGCCTCGGAACGGTGAGAGTAACCTTGCGGCCTCCGCGTCGGTCGCGGAGCCACTCTTTGATTATCGTGGCATCTGCAATCTTGTCAGGCAGCAGTACCTCCTGCGGCACGAAGGCGGCTTTGTGGTAAAACTGTTTCACGAAGGCAGTAAGTATCCTCTCGTTATCCTCGTCCGCGGTACCATCTAAGACGAAAAATTCGCGTCCGATGAGCTTGCCGGCACGGATGAAGAAGACCTGTACACACGCGTCGTTGGACTCGTGGGCGAAGGCGATAACATCGATGTCAACATCCTTTGGGCTGATGACCTGCTGCTTTTCAACGATACGTTCGATGGCTAGCAGCTGGTCGCGTAGACCGGCTGCTAGCTCGTAGCGCTGCTCGTGGGCGGCTGCCTGCATCTCATCGTGCAGCCGTCGCATAATTGGTTTGGTGCGTCCTTGCATGAAGTGACTCAGGTCTGCAATCATGGTGCGGTACTCATCCTGGTCGCATGCGCCAATGCAGGGAGCGCTGCACAGCTTGATGTCCCAGTATAAACAGGCGCGCGTGTCGTTGCCGGTTATCACGCGATCACAGGTCAAATATGGGAAAACCTTGCGCAGTACGTCCAAGCTCTGGTGTACTGCCCACATGCTAGTGTACGGTCCGAAATAGCGGTTTCCGTCGTTGTGCTCCGCCCTGCGCCTCGTGACCGTGACCTTCGGGAAGGGGTCTTTCCAGTGAACCTTGATGTAGGGGTAACGCTTGTCGTCCTTCCAGCGCACGTTGTATTTGGGCTTGAAGCGGTTTATCAGGTTGTGTTCCAGCAGCAGGGACTCCAACTCGGTTTTCTGGATGATCCAGTCGATGTCCTCGATCTTGCGTACTAGTTCGCGGGTGCGCGCACTGTGATTGGCGGAGGCGTGGAAATAAGAGCGCACGCGCGCGCGCAGGTTTATCGCTTTTCCCACGTAAAGCACCGTGCCGTAGCGATCCTTCATTAGATAGCAGCCAGGTCGGTTGGGCAGGTTTTGCAGCCGCTTCTGGATTTGTTTGGAACTGGTCATTACTACGATTGTAGCACGTAGGTGCGCGAGAGTGCGGTACACTCAAACCGCTGCGGCTGTGTGCTATAATGCACGCCCTGCGGTTTAGTATCGTCTGGTTTGTGGGACTGCGTAGCCGGAACGCCAAAGCGCGGCGGTATAGCACACTTTTTAATCGGATTATGCGATGATTGGCATCAGAAGCACACAGATGCGATTGAGATGGGCCCTCCTACTGGCTGCGTGTGTGCTGTTGTTGGCAAGCATGCTACCGGCGGTCTCGCTGGCAGCTCCGACGCAACAAACTAATCTACTCACTAACTCTGGGTTCGAATCCACTTTCGCGGCCGACGGCGTCGGTGATGCCTGGCTCAAGTGGGTGGTTTCCGGCACGCCAGCATATAAACAGATTACCAGCAGTACTGACTCCCGGCGCGTGAAAGCCGGCTCAAGTGCCCAACAGATGGAAGGGATTAATGTATCATACGTGGCCGGTCTGCAACAGACTGTGACGGGCATCACTGTGGGTAAGACATACCGCTTCACTATTTATGGTCATGCTTGGGCAAATACCGGTGATAATACAGATGTATCCACAGGCACAATCACCATGAAAGTCGGGATTGGGCCTGGCAACACCAATGCGGCTGACCCCAATATCACTTGGTCGGGCGCGTACACGTACACGGACAACTTTGGCCTGTTAAGTGTTGAAGTTGTAGCCACGGATACCACAGTGACTGTGTTCACTCATGCGGGCACCACGGCCTTGCAGAAACATAACGATGTGTACTGGGATGATGCCGTCCTGGTGGAAGTCGGCGCGGTGACTAGCACGCCGGCAGCCACGACTGCGGTCACCGCCGAGGCTACCCAGGCTGCTCAGGCGAACCAATCGAGTGGTGAACTGGTGGCCCCGACCGATTTTCCGATTCCCACCCCGGACGACACCGGTCAGATCATCTACTATGTAAAGCCGAACGACAATCTGGTGCATATTGCCACTATTGCTTGTGGGGAGACGCTGGAATGCCTGGAGCAAATAAAGCTCGCCAATGGGCTTGTCGGGGATATCATTTACCCGGGTCAGAGGCTCGTGATAGGGCCTCTGGCAGGGACGCAATCGGCGGTGGCGGTCGCGGAGGTGCAGAATACTCCCGTGCCGTCCGGATCTGATGCTGCTGCTGTCGCTACCGGAACGGCATCCGAGGATGCGGTGGATGGCGATCCTGAAGAAGATGATGAGGCGGAAGCTGCCGCTGCCGCGGCAACTCTGCCGCCTGGGGCAACTGGAGCAGTATGCGTGACGTTGTACGCCGACGCCAATGGCAATGGAGTTTTGGATGCGGGCGAGCAGCTGGTGGCTGAAGGTATTTTCAACCTAGTCAACTTGGATAATGGCGAGACTATTGACAGCTACATTACTGATGGGTCGAGTGAGCCGTACTGTTTTTCCGGTCTGGCGACCGGTACTTTTCGGGTGATTTCGGCTTCACCATCTGGCCATACTCCTACCACGCGAGTGGACTGGGACCTGACGCTGGCTGCCGGCAGTACCGCAAACCTAGAATTTGGAGCACAGTTTACCGGCGAGGAAGTGGTTCCCACCGAAGTACCCGAGAGTGCACCACTGCGGCCGGCTCTGATCGGGGCTTTTGGGGTTGTGCTGCTCCTCTCGGCGGCAGGAATCGCCGGTTACTTAGTGCTCACCCGCCGCGGATAAAAACGCAGCGCGCAACTTGCTTTTGATTGTGATTCCCATCAGCGTGAAACAGACCCCCTTTTTTTCCTTTTGGTTGGCTATTCGGGTAGCGGGGTGCCGTCAGCATCGCAAAACTCGACTGCTTGCTCAGCAAAGCGTTTGCGCATCACGCGGATAGCAGCCGGATTGTTGTCCATTAGCATGAATTGCCTTCCTAGTTCAAGGGCGGCCGCGCCCGTAGTGCCGCTTCCGGCGAAGAAATCGATCACCAAGTCGCCTGGTCGCGAGGATGCCTGCACGATGCGACGCAGCACCCCGAGCGGTTTCTGGGTCGGGTAGCCGGTCTTTTCTTTGCCGGTCGGGCTGACGATTGTGTGCCACCAGGTATCAGTGGGCAGCTTGCCGCGGGCGGCTTTTGCCTTTCCTACCAGGCCCGGTGCCATGTACGGAATTCGCTCCACCGCATCGGCGTCGAAGAAGTAATCCTTACGCTGCTTGACATACAGGAGAATGTTATCGTGTTTCGGCGGCCATCTGTTCTTTGGCCGAGCTCCGTAATCATATGCCCAGATAATTTCGTTGAGGAAGTTCTCGCGACCGAAAATTTGGTCGAGCAGCACCTTACAATAGTGAGCCTCGCGGTAGTCAATGTGGAAGTAGAGCGATCCGTACGGGCTCAGGATACGTCGCGCCTCCTCGAGACGCGGTTTGATGAATGCGTGAAAATCCTCGAAGTTGTCCTGAAAAGATTCGCTGCCAACTCGCTCGGTGATGTACCTTTCGCCTTTGAAACCAGTGCGGTCACCCTGTGTGCTGCGGATAGTGCGCAGCTGTGTCCGCGTCTGGGTGCGGCCGGTGTTGAAAGGAGGGTCAATGTAAATCAGCTGCACAGAGCCAGTCTGCAGCTGCTGAAGAGCTGGCAGGTTATCTGTAAAGATGACCCTGTTGGGCCTAAATTCAGCATTCATATACTTGTATCCGCCTCATTTGTGCCAGCGCCGCTCGCGGCGATGCTATAATTTTTCCGTGTCCCGACTCGGTCGCAGCGCCAACAATACGGCAATTTTACTCTCACTGGCCGCTTTTGTGCTACGTGTGGTACGTCTGGATTACCGCGCACTGTGGTGGGACGAGGGCCGTAACGTCTTCTTTGCAGGTGTGGACTGGATCAGCGCTGCCCAAATCGCGGTCCGCAGCGGAGATGTCAATCCGCCGATATACCGGCTGCTACTGGGTGTATGGATGCAGCTGTCCGGATCATCTCCTTTTGCTGTGCGGTTGCTCTCGGTTTTTTTCGGGGTGCTTGCGGTGGCTTTGATCTATCGCCTGGCGGCTGCACTGTACCATGAGCGCGTGGCTGTCATTGCTGGCGCGCTGGCTGCGGTTGCGCCTCCGCTAGTTTACTATTCGCAGGAGGCAAAAGGATACTCCTTGGTCCTACTGGGCACTGTCTGTTCGGCCTGGCTATGGTTTAGGCTTCACCGTCAGTCCTGCGTCTCATCGGGTGCTGGCCCGTGGGCCTGGTTTGGTATTGCCACGCTGCTGGCGGTCGGGTCGCACTATTTTGCACTCCTGTTTCTGTTGGTGCAAAACCTGTGGACTGTTGTGTGGTGGCGTGATAATGCCTCCGTTATGACCAAGGTAGGGATGTGGCAGCATTTGTCCAAATGGGTGAGTGTACAGATCCTAGCAATGGCGCCCTTGCTGGTATATACAGGGTGGTCTGTAGCGGCGCTGATGGGTTCTTCGGCGCGCTCCTTATTCGGCGTAAGTATGCCGGCTTGGCCGCGTTTGGCAGATATGGCGCGCTGGGGTGCGACCAGCGTTGCGCAATGGTCCCACCCCAGCTCGCACCTACTGATTTTTCTTCGTGCGTTCGGGCACGAAATCGCGGGTGGTCCAGCGGCTACGCTTATTTTGGCTAGCGCCGCCGGGATTGTGCTCCTAGTACTAATCGTGGCGAGTTGGCCTGATTGTACGTCTAGCGGGTTCCACCGAGCTAACTGGGCTCTATGGCTGGGAGCTCCGCTTCTGCTGAGCGTATTTTTTTCGCTGCGCTTCAGTTATTATTTCCCCCGATTTCTGATTTTCATCTTACCATGCGTGCTGCTGCTGGCCGCGGTAGGAGCGGAGCGATTGTGGCGGCGCAGCCGAGCAGCGGCACTGCCATTGGGGTTGTTTCTTTTCGGTTTATGGGCGGCGGTGCTCGCTGGTCATTACTTGGACCCTGGGGATCCAGATGAAGACTGGCGTGGGTTAGCGCAACGCTTCGCGCAGCTACAGCGACGCGGCGATCTGGTCGTGCATTCCTATGATTGGATTCAGGGTTACCTGCACTCGTATCTGCTCCCTACCGCGCAACCGGATTATCTTTTCTTTTCTAGCGCAGAGGTCGAGGTGTTGGAGCAAGTGGCGCGGCCTCACTCTAGAGTGTGGTTTCTGGATTATCAGACTACACCCTTCGCGATCGGCAATCGAGCCGGAGAATGGATGCGAGAGCATTACGGGCTCGCGGCCAGCGAGACTTTCGGCCATGCGACTCTAACCCTTTTTGCCCGACCGGTCGTCGCGGATGCATTTAGTGAGAGTGTGCGGTTCTCCAACGGGATTGGATTGCGCTGGCGCGGCTTAGCAACCCAGGTGACATCGGGCGATGTGCTCGTGGTGGAGATTATCTGGCGTGCTCCATCCGTGCCCGTGGACGCCTATCAGGTTTTTATGCATCTTCTGGACGAGGATGGTATTCTGTGGGTCGGGCGCGATGGCGGGCCAGCGAATGACCTTCGGCCTACCGTCAGCTGGCAGCGCGCAGAAAGTGTGCGCAGCCCACACGCAATACTGCTGCCGCTCGAGTTACCGGCCGGTGAGTATCAGCTCCACGTCGGTATGTACAGCCTAGAATACGGAACGCGTCTGTTGACGAGCGCGGGCTCCGATTCTGTTCTGATAGGTAGGGTACAGGTTTCATCACCCTAAGGCAGTGCACTCATGACAGCCACTTCATCAGACGGATAATGCCCATTTGCGCTGGTCTGCGGTGCGATGAAGCATAGCGCCGCTGCGCGATTTCGGCTCGATGATGGCTGTAATATTGGTAAGCGCGCAGCAGCATCTCGCTGTTACTGAGCGTAGGCTTCCAGCCCAACACTGCCTTAATGCGGCTGGTGTCAAATTGAAAATCCTCAGCGATCATTTTGTATTGATAGGGCCCTAGTGGTGATAGCCGCAGCCAGTGTGCCACTCGCATTGCGAGCAACGTGGGCGTTTTTGGTAGGGGGCGCACTCTCGAGCCGGTGGCGGCGTGATCGATGACATACTGGTATACACTACGTAGCGGCTCTACATTGTCAGAGCCGACATTGAAGACGCATGCCCCTTGGTAGTGCATCGCGCGCATGCAAGCATCCGCAAGGTCGGGCGCGAAAACGAACTGATAGCGGTTCTCGCCCGTGCCAACAGTCCAGATGGTGCGTCCCTCGTCGATGAACTCGAAGAGGATGGCCAGCAAGCCTAGGCGACCGCTGTCAACTATGGTAGGGCAGCGCAGGATGACCACGTTCAATTGGTCGGAGTAGTCTAGCAATATTTTTTCTGCTTCCCATTTTGACTTGCCGTAAATCTCTATAGGGTCGGGCGGGTCGTCCTCGCGCACCGATCGGGCGAAACTGTGACCCCACAGGCAGTTAGATGAAGTGAACACTATGCTGGCCGTGCCACTATCAGCTGCCACTTGTGCGATGTTGCGGGTACCCTCTACGTTTGATTGCCAGAGCGCTGTATGGTCGGGGATGTCGTGTGCAAGCATGGCGGCACAGTGAAAAACCGCATCGAAATGGTGCGCCGTAAAGATACGCTCCAGCAGCTCGCGGTCGCGGATATCACCCTGCACCGAGATAAGATTAGGATGTCGCTGTTCATCCTTCTGCAGATCTACACTCACGCATGTTGCACCGTGCTCGAGCAGTTCTCGCTTGAGGACGGTGCCGAAGAATCCGGCGCCGCCGGTGAGCAGCACGGGTCTGTTCTCGGTCATGGTTTTCCTGCCCTTGACGCTATGTCATTATAACCCCGCACGGTGCTCACGCTACAGCGGAGTTCAGATTAAGACTTGACAGTTATAGTGGTGCTAGATACTCTATGTGTAGTTGCCCTGGCATGGCGGTAGTTTGCCGGGGCATTTTGCTCTGAACTTTTTGAAGACAATGCAGGAATTGATACGCAACAAAGCAATGAAATTTTTCTTCCAGTCAGCGGCGTGGTTACTTGCACTGTGCGTTTTGGGATGGTCTCACGGAATTGTGCGGGCGGCGCAGCCAGAGCAAGCATCGAGTGTAGATGCGCAATGTGTCAGCGCTGCGTTGACAGTGCAGGTACGCTCCGGGCCGGGGACCGAGTATCTTCAGGTTGGCTCGCTCGCAACTGGAGTGGCGGTGAACGTGGCCGAGTCCGCGGCTGGCTGGTATCGGCTTGCGGAGGGCAGCGCGGCGCAGGGTTGGGTAGCCGCCCGGCTGTTTGCGCCGTGCGACCCCACCGTGAGTCCTATGTCCGGCGGAAAGAGCGAAGCGGAAATGCGCAGTGAGCTTGCCGCCGCCGGGTACCCTTTCGCGGGTACGGCCGGCGTGGATGAAATTCAGAGAGTGTATGCGCAGACGGCTGTAGAATATGTTGGGGGTGTAATTGTGGAGGGCAGCGCCGCTGGGTACCATCCGGCCGGTAGTCCGCTGTTCACGCGCTGGGCGGCGCAGGTTTCGCCGACAAACTCGCTCCCCGAATACCCACGTCCACAGCTGGTGCGCCCGCGGTGGCTGAGCCTGAATGGGATGTGGGAGTTTCAGCAGGCGCAGGCCGATGATGTTCCACCCATCGGCCGGTCTCTGGCAGAAAAAATTCTGGTGCCTTTTCCGGTTGAATCGGCTTTATCTGGGGTGATGCGTCACGTTGACCGCGCGTGGTATCGGCGGGTGTTTGAACTTCCATCAGTGTGGGCAGGGCAGCGCGTGTTGCTGCATTTCGGCGCGGTGGATTGGGAGGCCAGCGTATACGTCAACGGGCAGCCACTCGGCACCCATCAGGGTGGCTACGATTCTTTCGAATTTGATATTACCGATGTTCTTCGGCCGGAGGGATCGCAGGAGATTGTGGTGGGCATCTTCGATCCGACCGACAGCGGTGAGCAGCCGCGCGGAAAACAGGTGCACAAACCGGTCGATATCTGGTACACTGCATCCACCGGAATCTGGCAAACGGTGTGGTTGGAGCCGGTTCCCGCCACGCGCGTGGCAAGCCTGCGTATCACCCCTGACGTCGATCTTGGCGGTGTGCTCGTGGAGGTGAACGTTACCGGTGGTGCTGGTGCGGCATGGGCTCAAGTCGCGGTCAATATAGATGGTCATTCTGTGGCGGTGCAATCCGGGTCGGCGTCCGGAGGGTTTTTCCTGCCAATCCCCAATGTAATTCTGTGGTCGCCTGCGAATCCACATCTGTATGATCTGGAAGTTAAGCTGTTTGGAGATGGTGCCTTAATCGATAATGTGGGTAGCTACTTTGGCATGCGCAAGATTTCAACCGCTCCGGTTGACGGTGTTCCGCGGATGCATCTCAACGGGCAACCGCTCTTTCAGGTGGGTGTGCTAGACCAGGGTTATTGGCCGGATGGCCTTTACACAGCGCCCACCGATGATGCCCTCCGCTACGATATTGAAACAGCGCGTGCCCTCGGTTACAACCTCATCCGCAAACACATGAAGGTCGAGCCGGCGCGTTGGTACTATTGGGCGGACCGGCTAGGGATGCTGGTCTGGCAGGACATGCCTATGGGGAACAATTGGTCTGAATGGGGTCGCGAGCATTATCGTGATGAACTTGGCCGCATGCTTGCGCAGCTGCACAATCATCCATCGGTGATTACATGGGTGCTCTTTAATGAGCGCTGGGGCGAATTCGATGTGGCGAACATGGCTGCTACGGTCAAGTCGCTAGACCCGACGCGGCTGGTAATTGGCGCAACTGGTTATGCCGATCAGGGTGTGGGCGATGCAATTAGTTTTCACTCCTATAACCGGGTGGAATTTCCCGCGGTGGGGACCGGCGCGGCGCGCGTGCTGGCTGAGTGGGGCGGCTTAGGTTGGCCGCTGAGCGGGCATCTGTGGGCAGCCGATGATTTGCGTTGGGCGGAGCCCACTTATGTAGAATCGGCACCAAGCGCAGTCGGGCTGCTGGCACGATACAGCCATTATACCTATCAAATCAGCGCATTGCGTGACAATATCGGGCTTAGCGCGGCGGTGTATTCACAACTTACCGATGTTGAAAGGGAAACCACCGGTTGGCTCACTTACGACCGGGAAGTGACGAAAGCGGACGCAGGACATGTCCGTGCCATCAACAGCCTGTTGGACTGATCAGTACACTCAGTTGGCAGCGCGTTGATATATGCGCAGGGTCTCGCGCGCAGTCTGTCCCCAGCTGAAGCGCGCAGCCTGCTTCAATCCACGCGCACGCAGCTCGCTCGCGAGTTCGGTGTCAACGATCGTGCTGATGATCGCCGCTCCTAGTTTACGCGTATCGGACGGGTCAGAAACTAGATAGGCAGCATCACCCACTACCTCAGGGAGAGAGGCAGCTCCGGTGGTGACCACTGGTACGCCGCACGCCATGGCTTCCAATGGCGGCAAGCCAAAACCCTCGTAACTGGAAGGAAAGACAAAGCAGCTGGCGCCCTGATACAGCGCTGGCTTGTCGGACTCAGTCACAGCGCCGATGAAGCGCACGCTTTCGGCGGTTCCTTGCTGGGATGTGAGCGCGGGCAGGTCCTGATACAGGCGTTTATCCGGGCGCACTGGGAGATGACCAGCAATTACAAGCTGGCATCCATCGGGCATTGCCGAGTGCGCCCATGTCCACGCCGTTAGCAGGTGATGCACGTTTTTTCGGCGTTGGAATCCGCCCAGATACAGCACGTAGGCCTCGGGCAGTCCGTATTTTGCTTGTAGGCTGCTGATAGGTTGTGTTCCTACTGGTGGCGTAAACTGTGCCTCGGCTGCGAGATGTACCGTGTGAACGCGGTCGGCGGGCAAGTGAAGGCGAGAGAGGATGTCACAGCGGGAGCTGTGCGAGTCGGCGATGACCTGCGTCGCGCCGCGAGTGCCGGCAGCCGCCAGGGCGGTGTAACATCGTTTCGGCAGTGAGCCGCGATGTTCTGGGAGCAGCAGTGGGATGATGTCGTGCACCGTGACCACCAGCGGTGTGGGTGATCGCAATGGCGGTGCCCAGTAGGGAATGTGGACCACATCTGCCTGCAGCTGCCGGGCTGCACGTGGTATTTCCAGTTGCTCAAATCGTAGCTTGGCCAGCGGTTTGCTTCTCGCGGCCCGTACATGCAGCTGCCAGCCTGGCGGCGGCGGGCTCGGTTGTGGTACGATCACATGTAGGTCGAGGTCAGCCGCCTGTGCAGGCATATGGCGAAGCAGCGCATGCAGATATTGTCCTGAACCTGTATCTGTACGCGATAGGAACCAACCGTTGACGATCACTCGCATTGCGGCTGCCCGGGTGCGAGTGTGGATAATCCCAGCCTAGACAAAAACGCCTCGCTTGGTTAAAATTGATGTCTCACAACAATAAGCGAAGTTTTGACTGAGGGGATACCAGTGGCAAATATAAGATCTGCGCAAAAGCGCATTCGTGCTGATGCCAGAAAAACGGAACGCAATCGAAGTCGTAAGGCGGAGGTGCAAACCGCGGTGCGGCGCGCTCGCGAGGCTCTGGAGGACAAGCAGGTAGAAACGGCGCGGGTGGAGGTGCTGAACGCGGTCAGCAAGTTGGATAAGGCTGCTGAAAACGGTCTCATTCATCGTAACAATGCCTCTCGGCGCAAGGGCAGCCTTATGCGCAGCTTGGCCGTTCTGGAGGCCGAAGCCTGACGCCGCCGCGGTATATTGCCTTTTTCTGTCTAAAGCAACCCGCCAATGCTTCCGGTGGGTTATTGCATTAATCCTGCACGCAGCGCCGGTCGACCACGCGTGTGACGGGGTTGCTGCTGATAATCAGGCATTGGTCTCAGGCATTCTTCGCACCGGAAAGATCGAGGCGATAACCTTCTCCCCGTACGGTCTGAAGCAATCGGGGTTGCAGGGGGTTCTTTTCAATTGCTCGCCGCAGCCAGCTGATGTGCACATCGAGCGTGCGCGTGTCTCCGAGGTAGTCGGTTTCCCATACATGTTTTATCAGGTACTTGCGAGAGACCGTGTTGCCGGCGCGATTCAGCAACACCTGCAACAGTCGGGTCTCTTTTGGCGTCAGACGTTTTTCTTCACCCCAGCACTGCACTCGGCGCTGCTTGACGCTTAACCGCAGCGGCCCGATATGACGCCAATTTCCTTCGGGGAGCGGGTGCAGTCGTTTCACTGCGTTAAGCACCTTGCGCCCGGTGAATGGCTGCACAAGCGTTATGTCCGCGCCCCATTTCGAGTCTGGTGTGATGTGGCTTTCCACTAGGTGTATCAAGCGGCATGGGTGACAGGTGCGGCGGATGCGGAAGCACATGCGGTTACCGACCGTGCGCATGGACGCAGAATCTAGAATGATGATGTCAGGCATAAGGCGGTTGGCATGCTTTATCGCGGTTGAGACTTTGTTCGCTATGTACAATGCGTATCCACTTTTCTCCAAATCAACAGAAAAGGAAGCCGCAGTTTTCCTGTGTGTTTCAATCAGCAGCAGATTTACTACCGTCATATGTTAACTTGGTGTTTTAGGTAAGTCATGTTTATTGAAACCGCACCAAATCTGGAGAACTGTGCGGGTTAGGAACCGCATTATACAAAACCATTGTTAGGGATGCAAGGTGCCGTGCCGGAGGCTGTCGGCGGCTAGCAGTGCTCGCTGGGGTGTATAATCGTGAGAACAATGTGGAAGCAACCTGTAACCAAAGTTTTGCGCAAAACCAGAATCATCTGTACCATCGGCCCGGCTTCGCAATCTGATGATAGGTTGGCCGCGTTGATTGCAGCAGGCATGAACGTGGCCCGGCTTAATTTCTCTTACGACACGCATGATGACCACGCGGATGTCATCAACCGGATCCGCAGAATCGCTGCTGACATGGGGAAACCGGTGGCAATTTTGCAGGATTTGCAAGGACCGCGCATTCGCATAGGTACCTTCGAGCATGGTACCACAGTTGAGCTGCAAGCCGGCGCTCCCTTCACTATCACCACGCAGGTGGTGGCAGGAAACAGGGAGCGAGTAAGCACCACTTATGCGGGCCTGCCCGCCGATGTGCAGCGTGGCGACAGGATACTACTCGATGATGGAAATCTGGAGTTGCAGGTGGAAATCGCCCGTGACACTGAGGTGGTGACGCGCGTGAAAGTAGGCGGGACCTTGCGGGCGCGTAAGGGTATCAACCTTCCGGGCGTGCACATGGCAATTCAGGGCCTGACGGAAAAGGACCGCGTAGACCTCGCCTTCGGGCTTGAGAAAGGGGTCGATTATGTTGCTGTCTCTTTCGTGCAGAATGAACAGGACCTTGTGAATGTGCGTACCGCCATGCGCGAAATTAATCTTGAACGTGCGAACACTCCCATCATCGCAAAATTGGAGCGGCCAGCTGCTCTCGACAATCTGCCGCAGATACTTGACCATTGCGAGGGAGTGATGGTGGCGCGCGGTGACCTCGGGGTGGAAATCAGCGCACAGAAAGTTCCCTCGGCGCAAAAGTACATTATTGCGTTTGCCAACGAGCGCGGCAAGCTTGTGGTGACGGCAACGCAGATGCTTGAGAGCATGATTAATTCGCCGCGCCCTACGCGCGCGGAGGCATCCGATGTGGCAAACGCGATTTTCGATGGTACCGATGCGGTCATGCTTTCAGCCGAAACTGCGGTGGGTAAATATCCGCTGGAATCCGTCCGCACAATTGTGGAGATAATCGAAGAGGCCGAGCAACACGAGAGTGAATGGGGGTACAGCAGCGAACATGAGGGACTGCGGACCACACCAATCACGGCAGTGGCGCTTGCGCGTGCGGCGCGCGACCTGGCACACACACTTAATGCTGATGCCATAGTCGTCTTCACGCGCAGTGGCCGTAACGTGCGTCTGGTTTCCAAAACACGTCCTAAGGTGCCGATAATGGCTTTCACCGTAGACGCAGAAACTTACACCCGCATGGCTTTGTTTCGTGGGGCGATACCCTTTCAGGTGCCGCGTGCGATGACGCTTGAAGAAATTATTAGGTCTGCTGAACATGTACTGCTCCAATCGTCTCGGCTGGAGGTCGGGGATCAGATTGTTATCATTGCTGGAATCCCAATCGTGGAGATGCGTTCAGCGAACAACTTATTGCTGCACACTATTGGTGGCGAAATCTGAGCAGAACGGCGCGGCGTCAGCCTTGCGGGTTCTGGTAGGCCTGGATGCGGAAACGCATCAACTGCGCCTCAATCATGCCATCAATGAGATCGGGCGGTACGCGGATCCCGTGCTGGGCAAGATAATCTGTCGCTAGGTTGACGGCATACGTCTTTTTTTCCTCAGCGAGGTTCAAACCGGATTCTAGGGCGCGACGTTTTAACCCGCTTTGCTCGGCGGCAAGCACGGCTGTGCGCGCGGCTCTGGAGAGCAAAGCTGAGCGCACTTGGGCGGAGTCTGAGGACCCGGATGAGTTGTGAAACTGGCGCATCACCTCCGCTTCAATTAGGCCGGCAATTGAAGCGGCGTCCATATTAATGTCAAGGCGGCGGAAATAACCGCGTGCCATGGCCATCGCGAATTTCTTTTTCTCAGGCCCGGAAACAAGCACACCGTTGTTGGCATTTTGCTCGGCGGCGCGCACCACAAGGTCTCCCACAGCCTGCACCATCTGCAATTGCTGGTTGTTCAGACGCTGAGAGAGTTCTTTGGAGCGCGAGCGGAGCCATGATGCAATAGAGGCCACTACGAACGGGAGGGCAGCTGTCAACAGCCCGGCGGCTAGCAAACCGATAAAACTCATCACTGTCTCGGATAGGTTCTTGACGGTCTCGGCGTTCATGGTTATTGTTCGTTCTCAGCACGGACGAACGTATACTGGAGAGATTATAGCCCACACTTGTATCGGGTTGCAATAAATAAAGCGGGCTGGATACTCTTCAATTGGAGCGATCAAGCGCTGGGGCTACATCCACCCACCGCACCCGCATTCATTGCAAGAAATATGCCCTTCCGTGCTCAGTTATCGAAGGGAAGCGCGGTTACTGTCGCCCGCAGCGCGGGTTCGTAATCTCCCACCGTCATCTCCGCACCCGACATGGCTGCGGCTGGTTTGACCAAGGCGAGACCAATCCATCCTAACCGCGGGGAGTGCACGGTGCTAGTCACCATGCCGGCGCTGCCGTTGGGTGTGCGTAGCGCGGCACCCCGGGGAAGCTGCTGCCTTGAGCGTAGACCTACCATGGTCTTGGCCAATTTTCCGCGTGTATCCATGCGCGCAATGATTTCCTGTCCCGTGTAACAGCCTTTGCTGAAACTGATGGCCTCACGTAGTCCTACTTCGAGAGGAATAAAGGCAGGCTCAATTTCATGGCCCGCTCCGGGCAGTCCAGTCTCCACGCGCAGAATCTCATGCAGGCCTGATGGTGCCATTTCAGCGCCCGCATCCAACGCCCGCTCCTCCCAGCGTTTCAATACTGTGGTTGATGCGATTACCTCATAACCGATGCCGGACGGCGGGGATCCGCGTAGCAGCCAGGCGTTCTCCTCTAGTGGGAGTGCGAGGTGGGGTGGCAGTTGGGCCGCAGCGCTTATTAGCTGCGTGGCTACTGTGCTGGCCTGCGTGCCATATAGACCGAACTGTTTTAACTCCGAAGTGGCATCTTGCAGCTTAATGTCATCCTGAAAGAAAATGAAGCTGCGCAGCCAATGCTGCACTGCTTCTGATTGGCCCGGACTGGTAAGCAACAGTGCGCGCTCCTCCAGATTAAGCACTAACAGAAGATCCACGATGCGCCCGACCGAGGTAGTAAGCACGGTCGGGCGACTCTCGTACAGGGCCATTGCACTCAGGTCGTTTGTGGAGAGGCGCTGCAGCAGGTCCAGACGGTCTGTCCCGTACACCCAGATGCGGCCCACCGCGCTGCGGTTGATGATGACGCAGCCGGAACGCGCGATGTGGTAGCTCTCTGAAAGCTCTCCAGGCGAGGTTGGAGTCATCTCTTTCTGGTCAGAGTTACCCAAGTTACATTCCGGCCATTATTTTGTGCAGGGATTCTTCTCGGGGACGTAATTCGGCCTCGGGGAGGTGCGCGAGTGGGACCTCGGTTAGCATTTCCGTCTCGACTATGCTGGCGCGTCCAGGGTTGCAATATATCAATCCAGTTACCAATGTCCCTTCCTCCTTGGCGTGTTCCAGCGCCCGTATCGCGGTGACCCGGTCTGAAGGGTCATAGGTCTTATCTAGTTTTCGCAATATTATGTGAGAACCGTCATGCAGGGTGACGGTTCTGGTTTCGCCTGGTTCATAGTCTGCCGTGATTTCCTCGCGCAGTGGCACATAAGTGATGTCGTGCAGGGGTGCGTCGTGGTCGCGGACCCATTCGTACCCCTTGGTGGAAGCAGCTGAGTTGTTGAATGCGACGCACGGGCTAATGATATCCAGGAGCGCGGTGCCATTGTAGCTGATGGCGGCTTTGAGAAGTGGCCTCAGCTGTTTTGGGTCCCCGGCAAACGAGCGAGCCACAAAGCCGCCATCAGATACAATGGCCTCTAGGCATAAATCCATAGAGGGCAGTTCGTTTTTACCGTAATATTTTGACATTTGACCATCATCGGCAGTGACTGAGAATTGACCCTTAGTGAGACCATAGACTCCGTTATTCTCAACGATATAAACCATCGGTGTGTTGCGCCTTATGGTGTGCTTGAACTGCCCGAGGCCGATACTGCCGGTGTCACCATCGCCGCTGATTCCGAGAGTTATCAGGTCTCGGTTGGCCAACATTGCCCCGCTCGCTACGGATGGCATGCGCCCATGCAGCGCGTTAAATGCAAATGATCGGTTGAGGAAATATGCTGGGCTCTTGCTGGAGCAGCCTATGCCACTGATTTTTACTATCTTCTCTGGCTGTAGACCGAGTTCGTAGGCTATGGTGATTATCTGTGATCCAATGGAGATGTGACCACAACCGGCGCACAGTGTGGTGTCATCACCGCGGTAATCATTCTTATGCAACCCGATAGCGTTGGTCTTACCGCGTGTGTGTGCCATATTTATCGCCCTCCTTTGCTAGCACCGCTGTCACTATCCAGTTTGCAGTCAATGGTTGACCGTCGCAGTGAGCCAGCGAGCACAGCCCTACAGCCAGTGTGGGTAACTGCAGCTGTATGAGTTTGTGCAGCTGTCCGTCAACATTCATTTCGATCACATAAACCCGGTCATGTGCTTCTACAAAATCTCGTATAGTCGCGCTTGCGGGCAGTGCACGTAGGCGCAGGTAGCTGCTTGTAACCCCGGCGGCAGCCAGAAGGTCTCGTGCCTCAGTAATAGGTGGGTCAGTTGATCCGAAACCGATGAGCCCAATGTTTGAGTTTGGCTCTAACACTGTCACCGGCAGCGGCAACTGTTCGCGGGCTGTCTCGAACTTCTTTTGTAGCCGCGCCATGTTGTCTAAATAGTCTTGGCTGTCCTCACTATAGTTGGCTGCTGCGTTGTGGCCGCTACCGCGTGTGAAGTATGCCGCTCCCGCCTGCTCGGTTCCGGGTATGGTTCGATAGGGGATGCCGTCGCCGTCCACATCGAGATAGCGCTGAAATCCGTTGGACGCGACCTGTTCAGCAGTGAGAACTTTTCCACGATCCATAGACTGTTCCGGGTAATTGAAAGGTTCTGTCATCCAGGAGTTCATGCCCAAATCAAGGTCGCTGAGCACGAACACTGGGGTCTGGTAGCGATCAGCAATGTCGAAGGCACGCCAGCCAAACTCGAAGCATTCGGCTGCGTTTCCGGGTAACAGGCATATGTGCTTTGTGTCGCCGTGCCCAGACCAATAGCAAGCGGTCACGTCACCCTGGGATACACGCGTGGGTAAGCCGGTGCTCGGGCCCATGCGCTGTATGTTCCAGATGACTGCCGGAATCTCGGCGTAATAACCAAAACCGGCGAATTCGGACATCAAGCTGATGCCCGGTCCGGATGTGGCAGTCATCGCACGCGCTCCAGCCCAACCCGCCCCAATTACCATGCCTATGGCAGCAAGTTCGTCTTCGGCTTGCACGATTGCGTAAGTGGCTTTGCCCTCATTATCTGTGCGAAGCATTTTCGCATAATGGGATAGATTGTCTGCTAGGCTAGTAGATGGCGTGATAGGATACCATGACATCACTGTCATACCGCCGTAAATGGCGCCGAGCGCTGCGGCCGAGTTACCGTCAATCATTATCAAGCCTTCAGTGGCGCTGCTGCGCTTAATTTGGTAGGGATCCGTTTTTGTGAGGTGTTGCGCTGCCCATTCTGCGGCGGATCTGATGACGCTAATATTATTATGGACAAGCTTGTCTCGGTTTGAGAAATGCCATTGCAGCGCAGCCTCTATCTCGGTCAGATCTATGCCGAGGATTTGCGATAGCACGCCGATGTATACCATGTTAGCAATGTATGTGCGCATTGATGTGGATACGTCCGCCTGTTTGGAAAGCTGCTTTACTGGCATGGGATAGTAAGTCAGGTCGTCGCGTGTCAGTTCATAGCCGGCGCTTTCAGGGTAAAAACATACGCCACCAGCTTCTACTTTGGCGAGGTCACTGGTCGCAGTTTCTGGATTCATTAGCACTGCGATTTCCACCTGCTCGCGCCGGGCTACGTAACCATCTTGGCTGCAGCGGATGGTGTACCATGTGGGCATGCCCTGTATGTTGGAGGGGAATAGGTTTTTACCGTTGCTGGGTATGCCCATCTTGAAGAGGGCGCGCAGCAGTACCAGATTGGATGTCTGGCTGCCTGAACCGTTGGGAGTTGCTACCAGAATGGAAAAGTCGTTTATCACCTGGCTATCCTGTTTCGCTTCAGTTGCGCTGCTGTAGGTTTTGATATCTTTGACGGCCATGTGTTCTCCGGCGCTTTGCATGGTTATGGGTGCAGTCGTGATTACGAATCCTGCGGCGGGGAAGTATCCCGTGCGCGGAGCAGCTCGGTGTGCTCTACAAGTGCGCGGCGCGCGGAGGTGATATCACCATTGATAATGCCGGCAACGATCTGCGCATGGTAGTCCCATACCTCGCGAAGATAATCGATATCCGCGTAAACATTTAGTTCCACCGCCTCGTATGCTTCCCAGTATGCTTCCAGTAGGCCGTGCACGAACGGGTTCTGCAACCTCTGGAAAATCCCCATATGCAAGGCGCGGTGCTCCTGATGCGGAATGCGGATGGGCTCACCGTCCAGTTTCCGCCGTGCGGCCTGCACCAGGTAGTTCAGCGCGGATTTGTCTGCGTTAGTCAATTGCGCCACTGCCTCTGGAAAAAAACTAACCTCCACGTGGTGACGTAGTGCGCTGAATGCACCAAAAAGGTTACTATCTAGTGCTAGTGCGAACAGTAAGCTGAGTTTTATGGCTGGCAAAAAAGTGTATTCAGAGCATTGAATGCCGGAGCGTGGCTTGACCTCCACAAGGCCGAGATGGCGAGCTACTTCCAGCTGCTCACGCAGTTTGCTCATGCTCAATCCTAGCTGTAGCTTTAGCTTTTCCAGTGGGGGCAGCCGGTCACCCGGCCGGCAGGCGTTCGTGACCAGATAACGCAGAAAGTCAGAATCGATCTTGGATGCGATCATGTGGCGCAGTGTATTATTTTAACTATAATAATCTGATTATACTGATTATAGCGCTGATTTGTGGCTGCTGTCAATCCGCGAATCTGTGCGTTACATCTCTTTGTTTCCCGGGGCGTGGTATACTCGCTGGCGCTGTGAGTACTGTGGAGGTGTATCGATGGTGAGTGAGGAATTGTTGGAAATTCTGCGCTGTCCGGCATGCGTGCAGGAGGCCGAAGGGGCGCTGGAAATGACGCACGACACGTGGCTGGTTTGTCAGGAAGAGGGTTGCGGCCGCAAGTACCCAATCCGGGATGACATTCCGGTGATGCTGATCGATGAGGGCGATAAGTGGGCGCAAACGGCTGTGGCTGATCTTCCGGTGCCGCCGCCGGCAGACTGATTGTCGTACCATCATATTCATCCTCCTGCTCATGTCCCCGCGGCTATGAGCCTACGGAGGTTGCTGAAGCAACTCAATTGCGGCGACGACGAACTTGCGGAGGTGGCTGCGAAGGCGCTCCCCGAGTTTGGAGACTATGCACTGGCCGCACTGAGAGATCTGTGCGCCAGCGAGAAGGTGGATTCACGCTGGTGGGCTACTCGCGTGCTGGGTGAGTTTCCGGGTCCCGAAGCGACTGATCTTCTGGTTAAACTCCTGAAAGATGAAGATGCGGAGGTGTGTGCCGTGGCGATCTTATCGCTCGGACAGAGGGACGACCCGGCCGCCGTGAATCCTTTGGCCGCTATATTGATGGAATCGGACGGATACCTAGCGCGTCATGCTGCAGATGCGCTGGCGCGGCTGGGAGATCCGGCTTCGCCCGCTCTGGTTGATGCGTTGATCGCTGACGATCCCGGCGTGCGCGCGAATGCCGCTCGGGCATTGGCGCGTTTTAGCGACGGCGCGGCTGTTCCGGCTCTGGCCAAGGCGCTGGAAGACCAATCTGCGGTTGTTGCTCATTGGGCCGCAGTCGCGCTCGAGAGGCGGGGGGTTGGTATGCTTTTTTTTGAGCCGTAATGTTGCATCAACCTCGCCATACCCACTCTATCCACACCCCCATCATCAGCATCGCCGCCGCTACCTCCAGTAGATATCCAGCCCCGAATCCGAGCAGGAGGCCTCGGGTGGCTTTCCATGCTTTCGTTTTGTCGCGCGTGCGGCTGTATTCGGTGAAGTAAATTCCGAGCACTCCACCGATTATGCGCCGATGAGGGGTAATACGAAAAACCCCATTACTGCTAGTGTCAGCCCGAGCAGCATGGACTGGCGCGAGGCTCCGCCCCGGATAGATCCGGACTTTGCGAGCCAGAGCCTCACTGTCCCGGAAGCGATAGCTAGCAGTGCCATCGTTACCAATAATTGGCCGCCGCGCTCTCCGGAGCCGTTCAGTAAACAATAGCCTGCCGCCACGAGTAAGATCAGCGTTGGTCCGGGCAGCACGGAAACTATTGTGCCCGCAAGGCCCATCAGCATCACCAGTCCGGTGAGAATAAGGATCAGTAATTCTGAGATTGGCATTGCAACCTCTCGTTATGCGCTGATCACAACCTCGCCCGGCATCCACTGGCGCAGCACCTCTGGGATTACCACGCTTCCATCGGCCTGCTGGTAGTTCTCAAGTACGGCTATGAGTGTGCGAGGCAGGCCGAGGCCAGACCCGTTCAACGTGTGCACGAACGTCGGCTTGGCGCCTTTCTTTGGCCTGAACCGCGTGTTGGCGCGGCGTGCCTGGAAGTCACCACAATTGGATACCGAGGATACTTCCAACCACTCATCGCAGCCTGGTGACCATGCCTCGATGTCGTAAGTGATGCGCGAACTGAATCCCAGATCCCCGCTGCATAGCTGACGTACGCGGTAGGGTAACCCGAGCTCCACGCAGGTCTGCTCCGCGTCGGCGACCAATTTGTGAAGCGCGTCTGATGATTGGTCTGGTCGGGTGAAGGCATACATCTCCACTTTGTCGAACTGGTGCCCGCGCTTGATTCCGCGTACGTCCTTACCTGCGGCTACCTTCTCGCGGCGGAAGCACGGCGTGTATGCAGTGTAGTAGCGCGGTAGCTCGTCCGTGGATAGGATTTCATCTCGATGAAGATTTGTGAGCGGGACTTCCGCGGTCGTTACCAACCAGGCGTCATCCTCGGCGTCGTGGTAGATGTTGTCGGCGAATTTGGGCAGTTGGCCGGCGGCTTCAAAGTTCACCTCTTTCACTATGAAAGGCAGATATCGCTCTGCATAACCCTGCCGCTCGTGCTGTGCCAGCATGAAACTGATAAGCGCGCGCTGCAGGCGTGCACCGGCGCCATTGAGCACGTAAAACCTCGAACCGCTCAATTTAACTCCGCGCTCGAAATCGATGATTCCCAATTCATAACCGATTTCCCAGTGTGGTTTTGGGTAGAAATCGAAATCTCGCCGTACTCCGACCTCGCGCATAGTCACATTGTGCTCATCACTCTCGCCGTGCGGCGTGCCAGGTTCCGGCATGTTAGGGATTTCCAGCATGAGGGCGCGGAGCCTATTTTCGACTGCGCGTACCTGCTCATCCAGGCTGGATATGCGGTCGCCGACGGCGCGCATTTCCGTGATGCGATTCTCTAGATCGGTGGCAGCCTTCATACGGCCGATTTCCTTGGAGACGCGATTGCGCTCAGATTTGAGCGTCTCGGTCTGTTGCAGCAGCTCACGTCGCTCAACGTCCAACGCCAGCACGTCCTCCAGGTTTGCCTCGGCATTACGCAGCGAGAGCGCGGCTCTCACTTGTTCTGGCTGTTGGCGGATGAAATTGATGTCAAGCATGGTAGTCTCCGCGTTGTAACAAGATACAAACAGCCCCGCATCCATGGTAGGACGGGGCCCCCCTCGTGGTTCCAGCTACCTTCGTTAGGCATAACCCCTGACCTCATTCAGGGTTAACGGGTGTTCCCAGCCGACCTTTCGGTGCCGGCTTTGCTGGAGTGGAACCGTCAGGACACCCCACTGTCTTGCAGCCACCGGCAGCTCTCTGCACGGGTGTTTCCGTGGCGATGGGTCTTCATTGGCCATTATGTGTTGTGAAGTGGGATGATTATAAGCGCGTCTTGGCTGCTTGTGCAAATTGCGCTTGTTGTCGGCTGGGGCGGATTGATTGCAGATGGATTTGTGTAACAGCGTTGTCAGGACTCTTTGCGAAACTGTAGGCAGTAATGGTGAAAGGTATTACTTACCCATGCGCTACCCATCCCGTATGGCGCAAGGCGTTGATTATCCTGACACCAAATACGTTCGTCCTTTAACGCGAAGATCTTGCTGAGCTCTCGGGCAAGATCCCAGGCGAGTGGATAAATCCTGCCACCTTTCTTAATGTTTTTTACTATTATCGTAAGATACGCATTTGCCTTCATCAGTGGGTGAAGAGATGTGTATATGTCACAGAGCTGTATAAGGAACTCGTCGTAATCCTGTATGTTGCCCAGATCGCGCTGGTCATTAGAGTAAAAGACATCTAGATCCGCAGCGGCGCGACGATTCTTTTGTGTATTAGAGCCACGCATGTGCAGCATGTCCCAGTATGGAGGTGATGTGATGACATAATCTATTGGGGGCAGCGATTGCCTGAAAGCGGTTCTACAGTCAGCATGGATGACCGAAGCCGAAACTCCTTTGGCGGCACAACCCAATGTGGCTTGTTCGGCTGCGACCACTTGCCGGGCTATGGCAGTGTATTTCTCGCTGAGCTCAATGCCTATACCGTTACGTCCACTGTGCAGGCACGCAACGAGAGTGCTGCCGGTTCCCGCCATTGGGTCGAGCACGATGTCTCCCGCCTTGGTGAAGAACTCTATGAAGCTTTGAACGAGCGTCTCCGGGAATTTTGCTGGATGACGGATCACACCTTTCTTGCGCGGCGGTGGGTTGTGGATGAACCATGATTTCTGGAATTGCAGCCATGCCTTTGGGTTGAGTTCGTTGAGTCGGTTCCGGAATGGCTTTTTTCGCATGTTAGCGACGGTCTGGTTCAATATATGACCGTGGGAGGATTGTAGCACGGTTGCCGCGCCCGCGGCTATAATGTTGAGATGGTCAACGCCAAGTTGAAACGAAAAGCCGAGCTAGTGCAGAACATGCTTATGAAAACCTACGGGGAGCCGGTATGGCGTCAACTGCTGCCGCCCCTGGACGAACTGGTATCCACCATACTTTCGCAGAATACTAATGACAGCAATCGTGACCGCGCCTTCGATGCGCTGCGCGGCGCTTTCGCAGACTGGGCTGCGGTGCGTGATGCGCCTGCGGAGGCGGTCATAACCGCCATTCGTCCTGCGGGTCTGGCTAAACAGAAAGGCCCACGTATTCAGCAGGTGCTGCGTCAGATAACCGCGGAGCGCGGCGATCTATCGCTTCAATTTCTGGGGAGGATGCCAGTGGAAGAGGCGCGGCGGTGGTTGCTGCGCTATAAGGGTGTCGGGCCGAAGACGGCAGCAATCGTACTGCTCTTTGCTTTGCAGCTGCCTGCGTTTCCGGTGGATACTCATGTCCATCGCGTTACCGGTCGCCTAGGTCTGCGCCCGAGCGGTATGAGCGCCGAGGCGTCCCATCCGCATTTGGAGGCGGTGTTCTGTCAGGAGCATTATTATGCGGCTCACATGAATCTTATACGGTTGGGACGAGAAATATGCCGGGCGCGCCGTCCGAGATGCCCAGAATGCGCGCTGCGCAATCTGTGTGATTATTGGAACATGACCTGGGCTTAGAGCCCATAAGTAGGTGGATCGGAAGCGTGATTTATCCTGTGAACAGTGGCAGATGGCCAAGCGCGTAAATGTGTTCCCATTGCGAGCGGTCGCCCTCGGTCAGTATGGCTGCTTCGGCAGCAACCTCCGCGCCAGCTTTGGACATGAGTAGACGCATTGCCTGAAGGGTGGAACCCGTGCTAATTACGTCGTCTATGAGTGCGATGCGCTTGCCTGCAATCAAGTCACGGTCCTTGGCATCCAGATAAAGTGTCTGGGGTTTGCCAGTGGTGATTGAGAGCGTCTCAGCATGTAGACTATCCCCCATGTAGGGCTTGTGCGTTTTGCGCAGCACTACATATGGTTTTTCAGCGGCTAGGGCAAGCGCGCAGATTAGTGGGATGCTCTTTGCCTCTGCGGTCACCAGCACACCGTAATCCACATCGGCCAGTTTGTGTGCGAGTGCGGCTGCTGCTGCTTGCACCAGTTCGGTGTCCCCGAGTATGTTTAACACCGCGATGCGCAGCCCAGTTTTAACCTCCATGAGTGGCAGCTCTCGACGCACACCAGCCACTTCTATTTGAAATACTTGTCCGTCAATGCTCATTCTTCCTCCTTAGACAGTTGCTGTTCCCGAAAGTCGTAGATTCCGTCCCTGACAATACATATACGCCCACAGTTTGGACAGTGGAGCTCACTCTCTCTCTCCGTGAGTGCGGTGCTAGTACAGCGTGGGCAACGGAAGAAGGCTTGCGCTGGCGCGACTGGCCCGGTCGGACGTGCAGATGCGCACAACATTACGCTAGGAGTGAGCTGCCAATGGTCTCCACTTGGCTGCAGGGCTGCATCTACGGATGATAGCCACTCAGCTGGCACAATGCGTTTCAGTGCAGGCAGCCGAAAGTGGGAAAGACTGCGCTGCTGTCCGATTGCGAAGCCTACCTCGTGCAACCATGAGCGTATGATCCTCGGATGGAAATTGAAATTGAGTCTAGTGAACTCCACTGTTTCTGGGCTGAACGGGTTCCAACTCTGCAGACCGAGCCAGTAACGCATGATTGCCTTAGCATTCCGCTTGTTGGCGAACTCCATTACCAGTGTACCGCATGGACGGAGGGTGGCATGAATGCCGGTTAGGGCAGTGCGCGGGTCCACAAGGTGATGAATGACGCGCACCATCAGGGCTGCATCAAAGAGGCCGTCTACGAACGGTAGACGGTAAACATCGGCAGCCACATAGACGAAGCGTGCGCCACGTCCCAGCCGCTCTTGTGCCTGCTGTAGCTGTGTGTGCGAATAATCTAACAGCGTCACGCGGTCAAAGTGAGCCAGTTCGTCGGTCAGGCGACCGGCACCGGCGCCGACTTCGAGACAGAGCGGGCCGCCCTCAGGAAGCAGATGGCGCAGCGCTATGCGCTCGACGCGGTCTTCGTATTCACGTCCGCCCTCTTCCCAGAACTCAGACTGATAACGCGAGCCCTCGTAGTCACAGATAGGATTGGTTGAATCGGAACCCATCATTGGGTGTTGCTGGTACCGACTCCTTTTTGCAACGCTTCCTGCAGCACTGAGCGCACCACCTGCGGGTTTGCCTTGCCGCCCATGGCGCGCATCACCTGCCCGAAGAACCAGTTGGCGAGCGTCTCCTTGCCGGCCAGAAATCTCTCAACCTGCTCAGGATGGTCGGCTAGCACGCTTTCGACCGCCTGCGCGATGGTGTCGGTGTCGCTCACTTGTTCAAGCCCTCGCTGAGTGATGATTGCCTTTGGCTCCGCGCCTGTTGCCAGCATTTCGCGTAGTACCTGCTTGGCGCTGCTGGCGCTTATGCGATCGGCTTCCAGCAGCACCAGCAAATCCACCAGCTGCTCTGGGCGGATTTGCATCTCTTCTATTTCGGTTCCGGCGGTGTGCAGCAGCCCGAATAGATGGCTGCTCAACCAGTTGGCGATAGTCTTGGCTTGTACGGACGGGTCTGCCTTTGTCCCGTTGTGCACTGCGGCTTCGAAAAACTCTGCTACCGGACGCTTTGCCACCAGTACCTGCCTATCGTACTCGTTTAATCCCATTTTGCGGAAGCGCTCAGTTTTTTCAGCGGGCAATTCGGGAAGGGTGGTGCTGATCTGCTCTACCCAGATCGGGTCAATTTGCAACGGTGGTAAATCTGGCTCCGGAAAATAGCGGTAATCGTGAGCATGCTCCTTACTGCGCTGCGCTACTGTAACTTCGTGGGCCTCGTCCCAGCCTAGGGTTTGTTGCTGCACGGCCTCGCCAGAAGTGCGCGCGGTAATCTGTCGCTCAATTTCATATTGTGTACTGCGCTGGAGGGCGCGGAACGAGTTCAGGTTCTTGATTTCGGTGCGGGTGTTCAGATTCTTACTCCCGGTCGTGCGTACCGATATGTTGGCTTCAAACCGGATAACCCCCTTTTCCATATCGCCGCTGTTAACGTTCAGATAGGTAAGGATTTTGCGTAACTCCTTTGCATAGGTTACCGCCTCTGCCGCAGAGCGCATGTCTGGCTCACTCACGATCTCCAGCAATGGTACGCCGGCGCGGTTCAAGTTCACCAATGAGACGCCGTGCCCTCCGGTGCCACTTTC
>Ga0310120_10000140_pt1 | contig 57189 bp, 54 predicted proteins | sample CB27_AW_983_MG_FD_203506 | JGI IMG/M metagenome (GOLD analysis project Ga0310120, IMG submission 203506) | Marine microbial communities from Western Arctic Ocean, Canada - CB27_AW_983 | ecosystem: Environmental > Aquatic > Marine > Oceanic | place: Canada: Western Arctic Ocean | collected...
GGCTCGAGAATAGTTTTGATGGGCTGATGGAGAAAGGACGAACCCGAGAGCTGACGTTGGCGGATGTCGCGGGGATTCATCGCGCGGGCGGCACGATTCTGGGCACGACAAATCATGGCAATCCGTTCAAGTATCCGGTCGAGGATGCACGCACCAAAGACTATTCTCAGCCCTGCATGGAGACCTTTCAGCGGCTCGAGCTCGACGCACTCGTTGTCATTGGGGGAGACGGCACGCTGGCGATTGCCCACGAGTTTCACAAGCTTGGCATGCCGCTGGTGGGTGTCCCGAAAACGATCGACAACGATATTGTTGGGACAAATAGCACGTTCGGGTTTGATACGGCCGTGAGCTTTGCGACTGAGGCTATCGACCGCCTGCACACCACGGCGAGCTCGCATTCGAGGGTCATGGTTGTGGAAGTGATGGGGCGCCATGCCGGGTGGATCGCGTTGTATGCCGGCGTGGCCGGCGGAGCAGATGTCATTCTGATGCCTGAGGTGCCGTATGACATGGGCGAGGTAGCAGAAGCGATTCGGCGGCGTACGAAGCGGGGTGTCAAGTCGAGCATTGTCGTCGTCGCAGAAGGCGCGGCGCCACGCGATGGGGAGGTCTTGGTGGTGGAACCTGGCGCCCAAGGCCGTCTGGCCCGTCTGGGAGGAATCGGGCCGCTGGTTGGTGCCAAACTGCAGGAGTTGACGGGTCAGGAAGCGCGTTCGGTGACGCTCGGTCACCTGCAGCGAGGTGGTACACCCACGAGCTTCGACCGAGTGCTGGCTACGCGATTTGGGGGCAAGGCGTTCGAGCTGATACAACGGCGGGTGTTTGGCGTGATGGTCGCCAACCGTCCACCGCAGCTTGTCGCGGTGCCACTCGGGGACGTTGTGGGGAAGACCAAGTATGTGCCGCTCGACTTGGACTTGATGGCGACAGCGCGAGCCCAGGGCGTGGCGTTTGGGGACTAGTGCACGGGCGAACTGTCGGCGGGACAGCCCAAGCCCATGATCGATGGGGGGCCTCGCAGCATCGGACAGGCCGATCGCCCGTGTGAGGCGTCGGCGCCTGCCGGCAGCTACGTCTGAGCCAGGACCTCGAGGTATTTCAACGCTCCGCCGGTGTTGAAGAGAACGACGCTTTCGTCGAGGGAAATTACCCCCCGTTCGATGAGTAGTTGCAACGCCGCGAGGGTTGCCCCGCCCTCGGGGGCAGCGCTGATACCCTCGAGCCGACCGATGTCTTTCATGCCGTCGATCATAGCGTCGTCGCTGACGGCGATCGCTGTGCCCCCGCTCTCCCGCACGGCGCGCAGAATGAGAAAATCGCCGACGGCGCGGGGCACTCGGAGCCCGTCCGCCACGGTTGTTGCCCCACTCCATGGTTGGCCACGTTCATCTCCGGCTTGAAAAGCACGGACGATCGGTGCGCAGCCTTCGGCTTGGACGGATACCATTTTTGGCCGTGTGCCGCCGCGGACCCAACCCAGACGTTCAAGCTCGTCGAAAGCCTTCCACATGCCGATGATGCCGGTTCCACCACCAGTTGGATAAATGAACCAATCGGGCCAGGTCCAGTCGAGTTGTTCTCCAACTTCGTAGGCCAGGGTTTTCTTGCCTTCGACGCGATACGGCTCTTTGAGCGTCGAGACGTCGTACCATCCAAGAGGCCCGCCGCGCTCAGCCGCGACTCGACCCGCATCGGTGATAAGCCCGTCAACCAGCGTAGTCTCGGCGCCGTAGAGCTCGCACTCGCGAATAAACGGTTGCTTCACGTCGCGCGGCATGAACACTTTGGCCTCGAGCTCGGCGCGCGCCGCGTAGGCCGCCAGGGCGTTTGCGGCATTTCCCGCGGAGGGTGTCGACAGTGTCGTTGCCCCAAGGAGCTTCGCCTTTGTGACCGCGACCGACATCCCTCGAGCCTTGAACGAGTTTGTGGGATTGAGCGATTCGTCTTTGACGTAGACGGTCCGCATTCCGGTCGCCTCTTCGAGACGCCGCGTTCGGAAGAGTGGCGTCATGCCTTCGCCCAGGGTGACGGGTTCATCCTCGCTTCCGAGCGGGAGCACCTCGCGGAATCGCCAGAGGTCCTGGCGGCGCCCACTGAGCGACGATGGGCTCCAGATATCGGCTAAGAGGTCAAGGTCGTAGCGGGCGAGCAGTGGCGCTCCGCACACACACAGATGCTGAATGGTCTCGGGGTCGTAAGGACCCGCGCCGCAGGGGGCCGAACAATCCAGTTGGGTGAGGTAGGTCACGCGTCCGACTTTCTTCGGCGACTAGTGCACCGCCGTAAGGATGAGGTCAAAGCCTCGGGTTCCGAGGGTCGCCTGTCGCGAGGCGCGCGGCCGAGTCATACCGGGCCCGTATGGCGAGAAGCAGGAACGCGGCGCCAGGGGTGCTTCGGGCCCGAGGATTGACTTCATCTCGACGGGGGTGCGCTAGCGTTGCAGGAGCTCGTCGTCTTTGGTCTTTTGCAACGCATCGATTCTGGTGACGTGGTCGTCTGTCAGCTTCTGGACGCTCTCCAGCGCGCGCCGTTCGTCGTCCTCGCCAAGCTCGTGACTCTTGAGTAGCTTCTTGAGCCCGTCGTTGACGTCCCGACGGACCTGGCGAACGCCCGTCCGACCCTCCTCCGCCATTTTGTGCACCAGACGAGAGAGCTCCTTGCGACGGTCATCGGTAAGAGGTGGGATGGGGATACGAACAAGAGCACCGTCATTGCTCGGATTGAGGCCGAGCTTTGCGGCTTGAATGGCTCGCTCGATCGCACCTATTTGGGACGGATCGAAGGGCGTGGCCACAATGAGGGTGGACTCCGGCACGGCGAGGCTCGCCACTTGGTTGAGGGGGAGCTCCGCGCCGTAGGCTTCAACCCTGACAGAGTCGAGAATGCCTATGGACGCGCGCCCGGTCCGCACGCCGCTCAGCTCGACGCGGACATGCTCGACCGCGCTATCCATCCGTCGTTGCGCTTCGTCGATGGCCGATGTAGGGTCGCTGATCTCCATGGGGTCTCCCTCGGCGTGAGCGGCTCGACGCTACGAAGTGACGAGCGAGCCGACGTTCTCTCCAAGGACCGCTCGGCGGATGTTCCCTGGAGTCCGGAGGTTGAAGACGACGATCGGAAGCTTGTTGTCCATACACAGCGAGATCGCCGTCGAGTCCATCACTTTGAGTTGCTGCTCGAGGGCCTCCAGGTGCGTGATGGTCTTGATTTGCGTCGCATGCGGGTCGAGAACGGGGTCAGCCGTAAAGATACCATCCACCTTTGTGCCTTTGAGGATGACATCGGCTTTGATTTCCATCGCTCGGAGCGCCGCTGCGGTATCCGTCGTAAAGTACGGATTCCCCGTGCCCGCGCCAAAGACGACGACCCGCCCTTTTTCGAGGTGACGAAGCGCGCGACGACGCACAAAGGGTTCTGCCACCTGCCGCATCTCGATGGCGGTGACGACGCGCGTTGGCTGCTTCTTTCGCTCCAGCGCGTCAGAAAGTGCAAGGGCGTTGATGACGGTGGCCAGCATCCCCATGTTGTCGGCGGTGGCGCGGTCCATGCCCCGCGCGCTGGCGGCCACTCCCCGGAAGATGTTGCCGCCACCGATAACGATGGCTATCTGTACGCCGAGCGAATGAAGGTCGGCAATCTCTGAGGCGATGTCGTCCGCTACGGTCGGGTCGACCCCAAAGGATTGCGAGCCCATCAGCGCCTCGCCAGACAGCTTGAGTAGGACGCGTCGATAAGTGGCGACCGCCATAGCGTTTGCCTATCTCTCGGGAACCCTACTCGCTCGTGTCGCCAACCTTGAATCTGGAGAATCTCGCCACGCTGATGTTCTCGCCAAGCTTGGCGATGGTCGCTCTCACCAGTTCGCCGATAGTGGTTTTGGGATCGCGGACCGAGGGTTGGTCGAGCAAGACGATTTGCTCATAGAAGCTGTTGAGCTTCCCTTCCACGATTTTGGCGACAACCTCAGCCGGCTTTCCTGATTCCGCAAACTGTGCCTGGAAGATGTCCCGTTCTTTCTCGAGTGCGTCCGCGGGGACGTCCTCTCGTCGCAGATGCGTTGGATTCGCGGCTGCGATGTGCATGGAGACCTCCTTGACGAGTGTCTGGAAGTCGTCGGTCCGAGCCACAAAATCAGATTCGCAGTTCACTTCGAGCAGGACACCGACCTGTCCGCCAGGGTGAATATAGCTCGTGACCAGGCCCTGGGCGGTGGCCCGACCAGCTCGTTTGGCCGCATTCGCTTGACCACGGGTGCGAAGAATCTTTACGGCCTCGTCGATATTGCCACTCGCCTCGGTGAGCGCGGCCTTGCACTCCATGAATCCGGCAGACGTCATGTCCCGGAGCTCTTTTACCTGGGTTGCGCTAATTGCCATCGTGAGGAGCCTTGTTGTCGTTTGTGGAGCCGGCGGCGTGCAGGCGACGCGCGCTCGGTGTAGATGTCGCGGAGTGCCAATCCCCAGTCTAACTCGCCATGGCTAGAAATCCATCCCGGCGATACGGCTGTTTGCCAGAGCCCTGCGGACAGCTCGTGACGCCAACGAGAAACGAGCGGTCGCAGCGTCTGATCTTGAATCCGTGTAACTGGTGTTACGCAGACGCCGGCGAAGGCGTTTCGGTCGCCGGGGCCGCGGCTGGTGCCGCCGGCCCACCGTTGGTAGTCTCGGCTGGCGCAGGCGCACCCTCTGCGGACTCTTGCCCTCCACGCCCGGTGATCACCGCGTCCGAGATCCGGTTGAGAAACAGCCGAATCGCTCGCAAGGCGTCGTCATTGCCCGGGATTACGTAATCAACATCGTCTGGATCACAGTTTGTGTCGACGATGCCAATGACCGGAATCTTGAGCTTGCGGGCTTCGTCAACGGCGATCTTTTCACGACGTGTATCAACCACAAACACCGCGTCGGGTAGACGCGACATCTTTCGGATACCGTCGAGATTCTTGTGCAGCTTGCGCTTCGCTTTTTCGATACGGGCGATCTCCTTTTTGGAGAGCGAGTCGTATCGACCGTCCTCAGCCATGGCTTCAAGCTCGCGCATTCGGCCGATGCTTCGCTGGATGGTCATGAAGTTTGTCAGCAGTCCGCCCAACCACCGATGATTGACAAAAAACATCCCACACCGCTGCGCTTCTTCGCGGACAAGCTCTTGGGCTTGTGGCTTTGTGCCGACAAAAAGAATCGTCTGTCCGGCAGATGCCATCCGCGAGACAAAGTCTTCAGCCTGCTTGAACAGCTTAGCGGTCTTGCCAAGGTCGATAACGTAGATCCCGTTTCGCTGGCCAAAGATGTATGGCTTCATCTTCGGGTTCCAGCGTCGTGTCTGGTGACCGAAATGAACTCCGGCCTCCAGGAGCTCTTGCATCGTGATCGGTGTCAAACTTCCTCCACGTTATCGCTTACTGAACTGGAATCGCTTGCGCGCGCCTGCCAAGCCATACTTTTTTCGCTCTTTAATTCGCGCGTCACGCGTGAGGAGCCCGGCCTTCTTCAGGGAGGCGCGCAGCTCAGGATCTAACTTTATCAAGGCACGTGCGATTCCCAGACGCAACGCACCGGCCTGACCCGCGACGCCTCCGCCTTTCGCGGTGGCAACGATGTCGACTTTGTCGCCAAGCTCGGTGAGGACCAGGGGCTCCATTATCCCCGTGCGCAACGATGCGGTGGGGAAGTGTGTATCAAGTGTGGCTCGGTTGATCGAGATCGAACCGGTGCCGCGCTTGACGAATACACGTGCCGTCGAACTCTTGCGTCGTCCGGTTCCATATACCGCTTGGAGCGCGGGTTCGGAAGGGAGCGGCGCGTCGGACTCTGGTGTGTCTGGGGTCTCTGCAGATTCTGATTGAACCACTCTGGGCCTTGCCTCTTCGTCTGAACGTTTATCCGACGGTGAAATTGTTGGGACGTTGCGCGGCGTGGGGGTGCTCAGGACCTGCGTACACCTTGAGCTTTTTGTACATGGCCTGCCCAAGTTTTGTCTTGGGCAGCATCCCTCGAACCGCCTGTTCGACGACGCGCGTTGGATGCGTCACACGCATGGTCTTGAGTCGCCGTTCGCTCAAGCCGCCCGGGAATCCGCTGTGTCGCCGATAGAGCTTTAGGTCTTCTTTTCGTCCCGTCAACTGCACGTTTGCCGCATTCACGATCACCACGTGGTCTCCGACGTCGAGAAATGGTACGTACTGCGGCTTGTGCTTCCCTTGGAGGAGTTTGGCGGCGGCGGTAGCGATACGACCGAGCACGGCTGACTCGGCGTTAATCACGTGCCAGCTGCGACTGATGTCTTGTGGGGTAGGGACGAACGTGGTTGTCATCTTTTGTCTTTAGTCGCCCTGCTGTCGTGATGCGTTACTCACCGCGTCGTTTCAATCGAACACACCACGCCACAAAAAGCACGTAGCAAACGGAAATTTTACAGAGCGCGGCCGTACCTGTCAAGAGCGCACGTGTCTTCAGCGGCCGAACACGGATGGCACACCGATAGCTTACAGGAACAGCTGAGGTGGACGCAGTTGGGACCTCCACCGTCTCGCTGGGCGCGGGGTCGGCTACCGAGCATTGAAGGGCTACGGAGCCGCGAAGAACGCAGCGGACGATGAAACGAGAGGACCGGACCAAGAGCGGACCGGAGCAAGAGGTGACCGAACCAAGGCGTTCCCGCACTTGTCGGCGCCAAAGAGGCGATGGCTCGAAGGGCGGCGAAGGCGAGGCGCGACGCGTCGAAGCTTTTGAACAAGGAATAAAGCAATAGAACAGTGGGAACAAGAACTGCGGGCCTGGGACGGGCAACAAGAGGAAAGGAGATGGGAAGACGTGTTCTTTAGGATTCGTCACGAAATAACTTACTGTTTCGGCCGATGGAGATCATGTCGACGGTCGGTCTCAGGAGACGGTCGAGGTATTTGCTTGTGATGCGTTTGGGGCGCCAGTCTCCGGAGTCACTCTCATGTTGCAAACGTCGAGTGACGCGCTATTTCTCGATGTCGGCGTGCTTTCATCGCGGCGAGTCGTTACCGGACCGGACGGGACGGCGCGGGCCTCCTACACCGCACCGCGCCGTGGAGCGGCCAACGGGAGCGCGTCGGACAATAGAGACGTGGTGACGCTGTGGTTCACGCCCGTCGGGACGAACTTTGCAAATGCAGTCGCCAGGTCCCTGACGATCCGCGTGGTACCGGCGGGGAAGGTGATTCCTCCGTTTGATGTCGGCGCGGACTTTGTCGTGATACCCGAGGCTCCTCGTGTATTCGCGCCGGTGCGGTTTATGGCACGTTGCGAGAGCGATGCGGTAGAGAATTGTGTGTCGGACCCGGCGGGTATCATCACCACGTATATGTGGCAGTTTGGTGACGGCGCATCTGGCGATGGGGCATCCGCAGTTCATATCTATACGCGGCCCGGTCCGTATCTCGTGACGTTGACGGTGCGGGACGAGTACGGCCGCGCGTCAGAGAAGACCCAGACGATTCTCGTTGCCGCGGGCGTTCCGCCCGAGGCGGTTGTAACGGTATCGCCAACGGCAGTCGAGGTCGGTTCGCGTGCTTTTTTCAACGCCCATGCGTCACGAATGGAGAGCGGGCGCATGCTCACTTCCTATGCCCGGGATTTTGGCGATGGAGGGACGGGCGCGGGTGCGGCGACGTCGCATCGCTACGAACGAGAGGGCAACGTTGTTGTCACCCTCACCGTGCGAGACGACCAGGGCCAGGTTGGCACGACGACGCTGACTGTCGACGTGACAGCGTCGGGAGAGGGAGAGACACCCCGAGAGGGCAGTCTGTGGTGACGACACCAGGCTTCTACGCAGACCGGCGCCGAGCGGTGCAATTGGGGCTCGAGGCTCGGGGGCTCGACGCACTGGTCGTGACTTCCGGTCCCAATCTGACGTATCTCACCGGTTTTTCCGGCAGCGCCGGCGCTGGCATTGTCACCGCCTCGACAGACGCTGGCCAGATGGACCTCTTGGTAGATTCGCGCTACATCACCGTTGCCCGTACGCTTGCCGCGTCCTCGTCCATAGATCTGGCTGTGTCGCTGGTAGAGGGGTCGTACGACGAGGCGATCGCACTGGCGCTCGCACAGACGGCGAGTCGCCGAATCGGGGTCGAGGCACCTCACCTCACGGTGCAGCGCTGGCAGTGGCTGACGAGCGCCCTCGAGAACACAGAGCGTACGCTTGTCCCGGTCGATGGAATCGTCGAGGCTGGACGACGGGTCAAGGATGCGGTCGAAATAGAACGTTTCAGAGCCGCCGGCCGGTTGCTGGACCGTGTCGTCGGTGAGGCGGTGCCGTTTGTGCGCGAAGGCCGAGCGGAGCGGGAGGTCGCCGCCGACATCGAGCACGCACTGGTCTCAGGAGGGTTCGAAGACCGGGCCTTTGCTACCATCGTGGCTTCGGGTCCTCATAGCGCGCTGCCCCATGCGCGCCCGACCGACCGACGGCTGACCGAGGGCGATCTTGTGCTGCTGGATTTTGGTGGTGTGCACGGTGGCTACTGCGTCGACATCTCGCGCACGCTCTGTGTCGGGGCACCAACTGACGACGGGAAACGGCTGCACGCGGCCGTACTCGACGCACAGCGTGCTGCCATCAGGGCCGTCCGACCGGGCATTCCAGCGTGGCGCGTTGACGAAGTCGCCCGCGAGACCCTCGGTCGCCACGGTCTGGCGGATGCGTTTGGACATGCGACGGGTCACGGCTTGGGTCTCGAGGTGCACGAAGCCCCGCGCCTTGGACGACGGGGAGAGACCGGGAGCGAGACGGCGCTCGAGGCGGGGATGGTGATCACCGTGGAGCCGGGCGCGTATCTGCCAACCGTTGGTGGTGTCCGAATCGAAGACGATATCCTGGTGACGCCAGACGGGGCCGAACTACTGACGGATGCCCCGCGCGAGCTCCGACAGTTCGCCGGCTAGAGTCTCTGTAGTCGGGAGTCGGTCATGAACGCGAGTCAACGCGCGAATTGTCGTGCGGGAAGTACTGGTAGAGTCCACGCGTGGCTGACCCTCGTCCCGGCACCATTGACGACGTGATTGACGATCTCGATGCGCTGGCCGACGCGATGGATCGACACGAGTTGGCTGAGGTTGAGGTCGAACGCCACGGTTTGCGACTGCGTCTCCGCAAAGGGCGCGATGGAACGTTGCCACCGGAGGTAGTCCGATCTGGATCGCTCGAGGAGTCCGCCGGACGAGTCGAGGGGCTGGTATTTGTCAAGGCGCCCATTGTCGGCACGTTTTATCGAGCGCCAGAGCCCACCGCCGGCCCGTTTGTCGAGGTCGGCGACCGCGTGCGTAAGGGGCAGGTCTTATGCATCATCGAAGCGATGAAACTGATGAACGAGATCGACGCTGAGCAAGAGGGCACTGTAGAGCAGATACTGGTCGAGAGCGGGCACGCCGTCCACTACGGAGACACACTGTTCGCCATTCGCAAGACCCCACGCGTTCACTCTCGTGTTGCACAAGGTTCTGATCGCGAACCGCGGTGAGGTCGCCCTCCGGGTGATCTGCGCCTGCCGCGAGCTTGGTCTGCGCACGGTGTCGGTGTTTTCGGAGGTCGATGCCAACGCGTCGCACGTGCGCTATGCGGACGAAGCGGTGTGTATTGGACCCGCGGCGCCGGCGCGCAGCTATCTCAACACGCAGGCGATTCTGAGTGCGGCCGAGCTGACGCGGGCCGACGCCGTGCACCCCGGCTATGGGTTTCTCTCGGAAAGTCCGGAGTTTGCCGAATCGGCGATCGCGGCCGGTTTCATCTTTGTCGGACCTCCTCCCGATCTGATGCGGTTGCTTGGCGACAAGAGTCGAGCCAGACACGTCATGCAGGCGGCGGGTCTGTCGGTGTTGCCGGGCACGAAGACACCTCCCGAGACGACGGATGACGCGGTTGCGTCCGCTCGTCGTATCGGTTACCCGCTGATGCTCAAGGCCGCCGGTGGGGGTGGCGGCCGGGGCGTGCGTATCCTGAAAACCGAGGCTGACCTCATCCGAGGGTGGGGAACCGCGCAGCGTGAGGCCGAGGCGTCGTGTGGTGATAGAAGGTTGTATCTGGAAGGGTATCTGTCCCCGGCCCGTCATATCGAAGTGCAGATTCTGGCGGACGGCGCGGGTCATGTCGTGCATTTGGGCGAACGCGAATGCTCACTTCAGCGGCGGCACCAGAAGCTTGTCGAGGAGACCCCCTCGGTCGCCCTCACGCTTTCTGAGCGGGACCGACTCGCCACCTGCGTGGTCGACGCCGCTAGGTCGGTCGCGTATCGCGGGGCGGGGACATTCGAGTTTCTGATGAACGCGGATCGAAAGCTGTTTTTCTTGGAAGTAAACCCTCGACTCCAGGTCGAGCACGCGGTGAGCGAGATGGTCACGGGTATCGACATTGTGAAAGAACAGATTCGGATAGCGTCCGGTGACCCGCTGTCTATTCGGCAGGAGGATATACAGATTCATGGACATGCTCTCGAGTGCCGGATTACGGCCGAGACTCCGGACACCTTCCGTCCGAGCTCTGGTGTGCTGAGCATGGTGAGGTTTCCCGGCGGCCCGGGCGTGCGGGTCGATAGCGCGATCCACGCGGGCGCGGCTGTGCCCCCGGACTACGATCCGCTGATCGCGAAACTGGTCACCTGCGGACGGGACCGAGATGAGGCGATCGCAAGGATGCGACGAGCGCTCGACATGACGGTCATCGAGGGCGTCGAGACCACGATTCCGCTCCACCGCCGGATCATGGCGGACACCGACTTTCAGGCCGGTCGTCTGTCGACCGACTTTGTACGCCGGTTGCGGTCGGTCCCGGTCGCCGGACCACGCCCGGCTCCGAACCGATGAGATGGCCTCCGCTGTATGCCATCGTCGACCAGGACACGGCCGCGTGCCACGGATGGACGGTTCCGGCGCTGGGGCGGGCCTATCTCGAGGCAGGAGCCAGGATGCTGCAAGTGCGGGCCCCACGGGCCACGAGTCGCGAGCTTCTGTATTGGTGTGACACGTTGGTCGACGTCGCCCGAGAGACAAACGCGTGCGTCATCGTCAACGACCGCACAGATATTGCCAGGCTGTCGGCTGCGGCTGGTGTCCATTTGGGCCAGCAGGACGTGACTGTCGCAGCCGCCCGCCGACAACTCGGTGACGAGGCGCTCATCGGGGTCTCCACGCACACCGTTGAGCAAGCCGATGCGGCGCGGACCGAGACCGTCGACTATGTTGCTGTCGGTCCGGTCTACGCGACAAGCACTAAGCGCACGGGCTACGCCGCAGTGGGGCTGGATATGGTGTCGTATGCGGCGGCCCGGGGCGACGCTCCAATCGTTGCGATCGGGGGCGTCACGCTTGCCCGCGCGCCTGCGGTGATTTCCGCCGGCGCAACGTCGGTGGCCGTCGTCTCGGATCTCTTGACGGGGGGCGATCCTCGCCGTTGCGTCAGAGACTATGCGCGCGCGTTGGAGAAGTAGTCGTTGGTGAGTCGCTTGACTGTTCCGACCAAGAACAGAATGCCGATCAGGTTTGGGAACGCCATGAAACCATTGAGCAACGTGCCGACGGCCCAGACGAGTTCCACTGAGACAAGCGCGCCGACCATGATCAGCGCGGTGAACAGCACGCGATAGGGTACAACCATGCGAGAGCCAGCCATGAACTCGACGCATTTTTCCCCGTAATACGACCACCCGATTAGCGTTGAGAAACCAAATAGAAACGAGCAGACCGCCACCAGAAGTGACGCAAATGGCACCGAGGTCGACATGGCCGCCGCGGTCAAGTCACCGCTCGACTGTTGGTAGGCCGGGTCGGTCCACAGACCCGAGGTCAGAATGACAAACGCGGTCAGCGAGCAGACCACGATGGTGTCCACAAAGACCTCGAAGATTCCCACTACGCCTTGCTCGACGGGGTGGCTGACCTTGGCGATTCCGTGAGCGATCGGCGCGCTACCCAGACCCGCTTCGTTCGAGAGGACACCCCGGCTGACGCCGGCTGCAATCACCTGAGAGACGGACGCGCCGATAAAGCCCCCGGCGGCGGCGGCGGGGCTAAACGCGCTCGTGATGATGAGTTGAAAGACCGAGGGTACCGCGTCAATGTTGATGATCAAATACAAAAGCGTCGTGCTGAGGTAGAGGACGATCATGGCGGGAACCAGCCGTTCGGCCACCACCGCGATGCGGCGAATGCCGCCCAAGATCACCAGACCGACGGCGGCAGTAATCAGGAGTCCCGGTATCCAGGTGGGCACATCCACCCCGGCCACCACCCGCGCGGCCTCCACGAATGTCCGCGCGACAGTATTCGACTGCGACATGTTGCCCGTGCCAAACAACGCGGCGCACGCACCAAAGAATGCAAATGCAAACGCCAGGGGACGCGCCAGCGCTTTGATGGGGACGCCGCGGCTGACGTAGTACATCGGCCCGCTCGCGAGTTCACCGTTTTCGCGGGTCACCCGGAAGTGGACCCCAAGCACCGCTTCGGCGTACTTCGTCGCCATGCCAACGGCGGCACACAGCCACATCCAGGCGATGGCGCCAGGGCCACCAATGAGGATGGCTGTTGCGACCCCCCCGATGTTCCCGTTCCCAACCGTGGATGCCAGCGCGGTGGAGAGCGCCTGAAATGGGGTGATCGCGCCGGGGTCTTGTGAGGCTGTCTTCTTGACCGCACTCGCCGCCACAAACCTGACGGCCATCGGGAAGCGACGTATTTGGACGACACCGGTGACGATCGTGATCAACCCACCCACGATCACGAGGACCAAGGGCATCGCGAAGGGCTGCCAGACCAAGCCGTCAACGGTCAGGATGAACTCTGTGAGAGTGTCCACGGGCTTTTCCAGACTTGGCTATTGAAACATCGCGAGAACGCCGGGCACGATGATTGAGAGGATCGCGAGCGGGCATACCCAGCGCACAAGGAACGCCCAGAGATGTGGGGCGGGGAACCACGCGTTGCTGGTGCGCAGCTCGTCCAGCACGTCGTCGATTCCCCAGACCCAGCCGACAAAGATGGCAGTGAGCAGACCACCAATCGGGAGCGAGAAGTCGTTCCAGACGGTCGACATCAGCGAAAGGAAATCGAGACCAATACCGGGGAGACTCGAGAGAACCGATACGGCACCATTCCCCAGCGCGGACGGAACGGCCATTGCGAAGACGCAGACCGTGACGAGGAGCACCGCGCGGCGACGTGACCACCCCTTCGTGTCGACAAAATGTGCGACCGGCACTTCGAGCAGTGAGATAGTCGATGTCAGGGCTGCCATCGTCAGCAAGATAAAGAAGGCAGCGCCAAAAAGCTGTCCACCTGGGAGAGTGGCGAATAACCGGGGAAGCACTGTAAAGATGAGCCCCGGGCCACCACTCGCCGGATCGAATCCGGCGATAGAAAAGCCCGCCGGGAAAATAATGAAGCCCGCCAGGAGTGCGATCGACGTATCAATCAGTACCACATAGATGGCAGCCGTCGCGATACCTTCCTGTTTTCTAAGATAGCTCCCGTAGGTAATCATGCATCCCATGCCCAGACTGAGGGAGAAAAAGGCTTGACCGAGCGCTGCGCGTAGGACGGACGGATCCGTGAGTCGTGACAGGTCCGGCCGAAGATAGTATGAGAGGCCCTCCGCGGCGCCGGGAAGGGTGAGGGCCCGGCCGGCGAGCACAACGAGCAACAGAATCAAGGCTGGCATGAGCGCCTTGGTCACTCGCTCGATACCTGAACGGACGCCGCCGACCAGTATCGCGGCGGTGGTCCCCAACATCACGAGTGTTAGCGCCAGATTGGTCCAGACCTGTGATATGAACTCTGAAAAGAATGTGCCGACCGCCTGTTGGTCGCCGGTGACGGCCCCGGTGAGCGTGAACCAGACATACGCGATGGTCCATCCGGCGATCACACTGTAGAAGGACAGGATACCCGCTCCGGTGAGGACACCCAGAGCACCAACGAGCCACCACGATGTTCTCGGTCGTATCTGGCGAAACGACCCGACCGGTGACTGCTGCGCGCGCCGTCCGATCGCAAGCTCGCCCACCATGATCGGGAGGCAGATGAAGGCCACGCAGAACAAATAGACGACGACAAACGCGGCGCCGCCACCCTGCCCGACCTGGGTCGGAAACCCCCAGATGTTGCCAAGACCGACGGCAGACCCTGCGGCTGCCAAAATGAATCCGGCGCGTGTTTCCCACGACCCACGTTCAGCTGTCATCTGCGTTTGCGCCGGCCGGAGATGGTCCGCGGCATTCTACCGGTACTCACAGTAAAATTCCGATGTTTTGCCGCATAATTCTTGGAGCGGCGTCCGCGAGCTTTGTGGCTCGCCGGCCGAGTATGCCAATATTCATCCTCGTCCAACGGTGCCGAGGTGCGGGACATCCACGCGAATCTTGTGCGGAGGATTCGGTTCACAGCTGCACTTTCATCCGGTGAAACACCAGGAGGAATTCCCCGCCGATGACAGAGGTCGTCCAGACTGATCCCATTCGTGCGCGCATACTCGATGGCGCGGCTGTGGCCCGTGAGATCCGCGAGAGTCTGCGCGCTCGGATTGCGCGCTTTACCCAGAAACGCCGCCGACCCCCTCGGTTGGGGTTGCTCCTGGCTGGTCAAGACGCGAGCTCCGAGATCTATGTGCGTAGCAAGATCAAAAGCGGGGCAGAGCTGGGGATGGAGACCGATCTTCGGCGACTGCCAGACACCGCGACGATCGATGAGACCTTGGCCATTGTCGCCGAGTTCAATGAGAGTGACCAACACGATGGAATCTTGGTGCAGTCACCGCTACCCGCGGCGATGGGGGACGACGGGGAAGCCCAGGTGTTCGATGCCATTTCCCCGACAAAGGACGTTGATGGGTTTCACCCGGTCAATGTGGGACGTCTCGTGCAGAAGCGCCCCGCCTTGAATCCCTGCACGCCGTCCGGGGTCATCGAGCTGCTCGACCGGAGCGGCATCGCGATCGCGGCCACGCACGCGGTCGTCATCGGACGCAGTGACATCGTGGGAAAGCCAATGGCCCTCCTCCTTTTGCACCGACACGCGACCGTGACGATTTGTCACTCCCGCACCCGGGACTTGCCTCAGATCGTGTCGTCGGCGGATATCGTCGTCGCCGCGGTCGGGCGACCGGCCTTTGTGACAGAGGACTTCATCAAGCCCGGCGCGACCGTGGTCGACGTCGGCATGAACCGTCTCGACACACGGTCTGAAGTCGAGCGTCTATATGGTGCGGACTCACGCAAGATAGCGGCATTTGACCGTCGGGGCTCGGTCGTCATCGGGGATGTGCACCCGAACGTAGACACGGTAGCGGGCGCCTTGACGCCGGTCCCGGGCGGTGTCGGTCCCCTCACCATTGCGATGCTGATGTCGAATACGGTCCGGGCCGCAGAGGCTCGGCTGGGGGCGGGGTCCCCGGACCACTAAAGGCGGGTTGTCCTGGCAATCCTACGCGTTGTCCTCACCGGTGGTATTGCCACCGGCAAGTCGTATGTCCTGGCTCGGCTCGACGCGCGCCGCGTGGCGACGATCGACGCCGATCAGGTCGCGCGGCAGGTGGTGGCGTGGGGCCATCCGGCCGCCGAGGATATTTGTCGGCGCTTTGGTGCGGACCTTTATGGCGCCGATCGCACGCTAGACCGGGTCCGACTCGCCAAGCGGATCTTCGACGACGCCGGCGAACGCGCAGCGCTGGAAGCTATTGTCCATCCCTGGGTCCGCAAAGCAATTGATACCTGGTTCGAGGAGCTGTCCGCACAGGGGCTGTCCGTCGGGGTAGCGGCTATTCCCCTTCTGTTCGAGACCGGACGACAAGGAGAGTTCGACCGCGTAGCCGTGACGGCGTGCGAGCCGGTGTCTCAGCTTGACCGTCTGATGGGACGAGATGGGATCACGCGGGATGCGGCAAGAAAACGCCTCGCGGCACAACTCCCGACACGCGAGAAAACGCGCCGCGCCGACTTTGTCATTTCGACTGACGGGAGCTTCGAAGAGACCGACCGCAAAGTCGACATGTTCTGCGCGATGCTGCTCGAAGAGGAAGGCCAAGAGTTGCCCTCGGCCACATGACGCTGGGCCGCCGGGCTCTTTCCACTGGGTGCGACCCACCGGCGTCGTCGGGCTTTCTTCCGCCGGCCGCATCCCGCCGCCGTGGTCGCGTGGCAGCTCTCGGAGGTTACCGCAGCCTCTTCTCTCGGTGCATCACACAGGCGCGTTCTCGCTATCTTCCGCCGGAGCAATCCGCTCTTCAACGAACGTGTTCCACTCGTGACATTGTGGGCACTGCCAGAGTAGCTCGGTGCTTCGATAGTGGCACCGCATACAGACATGAGGGTCCAGATAGAACACCGCATCGCGGGTGAGCGCAAGGTAGCGACGGACAAGAGCAGGGTCGAAATCAAGGTCGGTGAGCGTGCGCCAGATCGCCTGATGGATGGTGAGTGCATGAGGGTTGTGGACAAGCGATTCGAAGAGAAGGTCGAGCGCCTGGGCGGGCCGGCTGCGAGTGGCGTGGTATTGCCCAAGCGCGAGGCGGGCGCGCCAGTCTTGGCGGTTGGCGGCGATGAGTCGACCACAGAGATTGACGAATTGTGACGGTGCGTTTGTTTGCGCGAAGGTCTCTTCCAAACGGCTGAGGGTCAGATACGCGCGTTCGGGCGCGACTTTGAGCACTGCCTGCCATGCATCAATGGCGTCCTGCACGCGCCCTTGTTGACGACGGACGTCACCCAAATTCAAATAGGCAGGCACCGTCTGGGTGTCGAGCTCGATCGCCGTCTCGAAGTGGCGTCCGGCGCTGTCCAAATCGTCTGAGCGCATGGCTTGCAGCCCAAGCTCGTTTTCGAGGAACGCAAGAATCGCTTGGTCGTGAGGGCCGGTCGTAGCTGAGGCCGCTTCGGTCATCCGCTGCCGGATGACCTGGGCTTCGCGCCATTGATGCTGCTCTTCGTGCAATTTCTCGAGGTTGAGGAGGGCGTATTGGTTGCCCGGGTCAAGTTTCACTACCTGGGAGAACGCCTCAAATGCTCGGTCGACAAACCCGCCCCGTTTGAAGTCCAAACCAAGGCAGAGCAAGACATATGCATGTTCGAGCTTCTTGAGCTGTGGGCGGCGTAACAGGCTCTGATGCACCTGGATCGCTTTGCTGACCTGCCCTTTTTCCCGGTAGAGATTGCCGAGAATGAGGTGGATTTCGAGAGCGTCCGAATCAAGACCCGCCGCCTTGGTGAGTTCCTCGATAGCAAGGTCGAGTTGATTCGAGACGAGGAAATCGAGACCTATGATGTAGTGCGGCGACTCCCGGGCCTTTCGCCGGTCTATCCAGCGGCCACCCCGCAGCTTGTATCGCTCCCACCCCTTGCCGATGGCCATGCCAGCCAGCAGTGCGACGAGCGCGGCCAGCAACGTGATCGTGTCGGTCATACGGCGCGACGAGCAAACGGGCGGAAGTGCCAGACCGTGGCCACTAGAACAGCTCCGTCTTCCAGAGATCGTGGAGGTGGACAACGCCGCGTATCTGGCGGACGCCATCGATCACCACCAATGACGTCACCCGATGGTCTTCCATCATGTCGAGCGCCTGCACCGCCAACGCGGACTCCGCGACCGTGAGTGGTGACACCGTCATGAGGTCGGCCGCAACGGATGAGGCCAGCCCCGCTGGGTCGGCGAGACGGCGACGCAGGTCGCCGTCGGTGATGACCCCGGAGAGCGTCCCGTCCGCGTTTGTGACACAGACCATTCCGAGACCTTTCTCGGAGATTGCGCGGACAATCTCGGAGAGCGATGCGTCGAGCATCACGGAGGGTACGCTGGCGCCGCCGTGCATGACGCGGGAGATTCGAAGGAGGCGTTTGCCGAGGTGTCCACCGGGATGTAGATTCGCGAAATCCTCTTCGCGAAACCCCTTGTGGACGAGGAGGGTCATCGCCAATGCGTCACCCAAGGCGAGCGCGGCGGTCGTACTGGCCGTGGGGGCCAGATTCAACGGGCAGGCCTCGCTGTCCACGTGGCAATCGAGCGACACGTCGGCCGCGCTTGCCAGGGTGCTGCCGGGGGTTCCGGTGACGGCAATGAGCGAGGGCCCTAGACGTTTGAGTGTTTCCAGTAGCCGGAGGAGCTCGGGTGTTTCTCCGCTATGAGACAACGCGACAACGAGGTCGTCGCGTTGGATCACGCCGAGGTCGCCATGCAGTGCTTCGGCCGGGTGCAGAAAATACGCTGACGTACCCGTGCTCGACAACGTGGAGGCGATCTTGCGCGCGATGATGCCGGATTTTCCCATGCCGGTGACGATGACGCGTCCTCGGCAGGTCGAGAGTAAGTCCAGCGCATGCAAGAACGTCTCTCCTAGCCGTTCTGCGACGGCCAGAACCGCGTGCGCTTCGGTTTCAAGCACCGAGCGGGCGAGCGTGAGCGCCGAGGACCGGTCCGCGGGCGTGGTGGTGGTCATGACGGCGACCGGAGGGTGGCGTCGGCCGTCTCCTTCTGGTTTTCCGCCCGGACGGCGTGCAAGGCGACGAGACGGTGGAGCAGCGGTTCGAGTAGATCCAAGGAGAGCGCGTTGGCACCGTCGCTCTTGGCCTTCGACGGTGTCTCATGGACTTCGAGAAAAATCGCGTTGACCCCAGCGGCGACGCCGGCGCAGGCCAGCGTGGAGATGAATTCGGCCTGACCGCCGCTTTTCCCCTGCCCGCCTCCCGGAAGCTGAACGCTGTGTGTCACGTCGAATACGACGGGGTAACCGAATCCGCGCAGAATTTGGAACGAGCGCATGTCCACGACCAGGTTGTGATAGCCAAAGCTCGTGCCTCGTTCGGTCACGAGTATTTTGGAATACCCGGATGCCGCGAGTTTGGCCACCACATGCTTGATGTCTTCGGGGGCCAGGAACTGTCCTTTCTTGATGTTCACGGCGCGTCCCGTGGCGGCGGCCGAGAGCAGCAAATCCGTCTGACGGCACAGAAATGCCGGGATTTGAAGAACATCCGCGACTTCGGCAGCCGGCGATGCCTGGGCGCACTCGTGTATGTCGGTCAGGATTGGGACGTCGACGGCAGCTTTGACTTTGGCGAGAATCGCGAGCCCGCCCTCGAGGCCGGGACCACGAAAAGAACTCAGCGAGGTGCGATTGGCTTTGTCGAATGACGCCTTGAGTATGAACGGCACTGTACAGCGGGTTGCGACGGCGTTGATCGCCCGCGCGAGGCTGAGGGTGTGATCTTCGCTTTCAATCACGCAGGGGCCGGCAATAAGCGTGAGTGGCTGGGCGTCGCCAAGTATTATGCCGCCCACAGAGACTGGCTTCACGGCATCATTATAGAGACTCGGGCGAGAGCGACTGGTGCTGCCTGGTGTCTCGCCCGGGCCCGAGGCTTTGGCCGCATCTCGACGGCGGTCCACTAGTCAGCGGTGACTGCCGACGAGGGACCGGCGTGCTGAACGACCGCCGCGACAAAGTCACTAAACAGCGGGTGCGGACGCCGCGGTTTGGAGCGGAACTCGGGATGGAACTGGACGGCGACGAACCAGGGGTGATCTTCGAATTCGAGGATCTCGACAAACTTCTTATCCGGAGAACGCCCTGAAACGCGAAGACCGGCATCCGTGAGGCGTTTTTCATATTCGCGGTTGAATTCGTAGCGATGCCTATGCCGCTCGGTGACCACGTCGTCGCCGTAGATACGGCGGGCCCGTGAGCCAGCATCGAGAACACAACAATACCCGCCGAGCCGCATCGTGCCTCCGAGTTCGTCCACCCCCAGAAGCTCGCGGAGCTTGTAGATGATCTTGTGCGGAGTACCCTCCCTGCACTCGGTTGAGTCGGCCTCTGCCAGGCCGCAGACATTGCGCGCAAACTCGACGGCCGCCCACTGAAAACCGTAACAGATGCCAAAGTAAGGAATACGTTGTTCCCTGGCGATCCGTGCGGCTTCCATCATCCCCCGGCTTCCGCGGTCGCCAAAGCCGCCCGGTATGAGGATCCCGTCGGCGTCGGCGAGCAAACGCTCACCACCGTCACGCTCGAGGGCCTCCGCCTCAATCCATTTGATGTCCACCTGGGTCCGCTGGCCGAACCCGGCATGGTAGAGCGCTTCGTTGAGGCTCTTGTACGCGTCTTCGTATCCTACATACTTGCCCACCACATGCACCGTGACTGCAGTGTGGGGATGCTTGATACGGTCGGCCAGGGTTTCCCACTCCACCATGTCGCAGGTCGTCGTATCTGGGAGGCGAAGCCCTCGAAGGACGATCTTGTCCAGTCCTTCGGCGCGGAGTACCAGTGGGACCTCATAAATGCTGTCCACATCTTTCGCTGTGATGACGGCTTCCTCGTCGACGTCGCAAAATAGGGCGATTTTACTGCGTAGGTCTGGCGGTAAGAACCGGTCGGTGCGGCACAGGAGAATGTCAGGCTGGATTCCGATAGACCGCAGGTCGCGAACGCTGTGCTGGGTAGGCTTTGTCTTTAGTTCCCCGGCGGTTCCGATAAAGGGGACCAGCGTCAGATGAATATAGAGCGTGTGCTCGCGACCAACATCGCGACGGAATTGTCGAATAGCCTCAAGATAGGGTTGGCTTTCGATGTCACCGACCGTGCCCCCAATTTCTACGAGCACGATGTCAACGTCTGTCGCCACGGTGCGGATACTGCTCTTGATCTCGTTTGTGATGTGAGGGATGACCTGGACGGTCCCGCCGAGGTAATCGCCTCTGCGTTCCTTCTGAATGACTGATAGATAGATCTTGCCGGTCGTCCAGTTGTGGTCTCGGGTCGTAACGGTGCTCGTAAATCGTTCATAGTGACCCAGGTCGAGATCGGTTTCCGCGCCGTCTTCGGTGACATACACCTCGCCGTGCTGGTAGGGGCTCATGGTGCCCGGATCGACGTTGACATAGGGGTCGAGCTTTTGCAGCGTTACTCGATACCCGTGTCCCTCGAGAAGTGAGCCGATGGATGCGGCCGCCAGACCCTTCCCGAGTGACGACACCACGCCGCCGGTGATGAAAATGTATTTCACCGGCATGTCCTGCTCGTGCTGATGGTCGCTCACGGGCGTGCTCCAGACGACCCGCCTCCTGGCGTTGGGTGCGCAAGCAACTGACGTCGGACCCGCTCAAGGTCGTCTGGCGTGTCGATGCCGATCGGGTTCTCTGTGGTTTCCACGGTCATGATTCGATATCCATGTTCCAGCGCACGTAGTTGCTCAAGGCCTTCAGCTTTCTCCAGAGGCGTCGGTTCGAGGCTGGCGAGTTGCAGTAGGAATTCTCGGCGATAGACATACAACCCCGCGTGCTTGAATCGGCGTGCTCCAGCGGCGCCGGTTGCTCCTGAGGGAATCGTGGCTCGCGAAAAATACAAGGCGTAACCGGCGCGGTCGACGACCACTTTTACGACGTGAGGATCGGAGAGTTCGTGGGGGTCGGTGAGCGGCACCCGGAGGGTCGACATCATCAGATCGGGTGCCGCGTCAAATGCCGCCAGGGCTCGGTCAATCGAGTCGGGCGCGATCAGTGGCTCGTCGCCCTGTACGTTGACTATGAGCTCGCAGGTCAGATCGCGGGCGACCTCCGCGATGCGCTCGGTGCCATTGCGGTGGTCGGCGGCCGTGTGGCGCGCGTTACCGCCGAATGCGCGCACCGCGTCGTGAACCCGCGGATCATCCGTGGCCACCAGGACAGAGGTCGCCCGGCGGGCGCGGATCGCCCTGCGATAGACGTGCTCAATCATCGGTTGACCGCAGATATCGGCGAGTGGCTTACCCGGAAGTCGGGTCGAGTGATACCGCGCGGGGATGACGACAACGGCGGTCGGCGACGAAGAAGCCGCGGGAGTGCCCCGGGGCCTCACAGGGTGCACGCCGAATATTACCACAGCCCCTTGGAGCGTCTGGCCGCCATCCGCCAAGGGCCCTCTGGGCTGACCTGCTGGAGATCGGGCACACCGGTAGAGAACGACTGATCCGCAGAGAACGGCTCATCGGCCAGATAGGCGGTCACCGCACGGGCGAACGTCTAAAACGGGGGCGTCCGACGCGTACTCGCGGAAAAACGGGCTATTCGCTGAGGTGTATCCGGCGGGCGCTGCGCACGGCCGGTATTTTGCGGAGCTCGGCCAGCGCGGCCTCAGGCAAGCTGGCGGCCGTCGGGTTGGCTTCGACGGTGACGACCCCAATTGCGCCGTCCGTTCCGCGGCCCAGGGCGAACGTGGCAATGTTCACCTTGTGCTGACCAAGAATGGTCCCGACGTCACCGATGACGCCCGGCTGGTCGTCGTTCTCGATGACGACCAGCGTACCGGTAAGGGCTGCCTCGATCTTCACGCCGTCCAGACCGACGAGGCGGGGTTCTCCCGAGGTGAACACGGCACCCTCGACCCAATGCTCACCGTGGTCCGTGTGCAACTTGACCGAGATCAGACTCGTAAAGTGACGAGCTCTCGTGCTTTGCGACTCGATGACCTCGATGCCCCGTTGCTGGGCCACGGCGCGGGCGTTGACAAGTGTCACGGGCGTCGAGAGCAACGGTTGAAACAGCCCGACAAGGACCGCTCCGGCGAGCATCTCGTGGGTTTGGTTTGCCAGGTCCCCATAATAGCGAATGCTGACGGCTTCCAGTCGGTCGTCGTTGATCTGGCCGAGGAGTCGACCAAGACGCTCGCCCAACGTGACATAGGGTTGGAGGCGCCGGAATTCTTCGGGGGACACCGACGGAACGTTGACGGCGTTTCGTACGACGCCGGCCCTCAAGAAATCTCTCACGCAGGTTGCGGTCTCGACCCCGACCAGTTCCTGCGCCTCGCGCGTCGACGCTGCGATGTGAGGGGTGGCAATGACTTGGGGGAGACCGACCAGCGACGTATCGCCCGGTGGCTCCGTTTCAAAAACATCCAGGGCCGCGCCGGCCACGTGACCCGACGTGATGGCGGCGGCGAGCGCCGCCTCATCCAGGAGCCCCCCTCGGGCGGTGTTGACAATCCTGACGCCCCGCTTGCAGCGGGCGATCCGTTCCTCGTCAAAAAGATGGTTGGTCGCGGCCGTCGCCGGGATGTGCAGGCTAATGACGTCGGCGCGTGCACAGAGGTCGTCCAGTTCAAGGAGTTCGATGTCGAGGTCGTCTGCCACGTGGCCCGTGATGAATGGATCGTGCGCGACCACCTCCATCTCGAAAGCCTGGGCCCGCCGCGCCACCTCGCGACCGATCCGGCCAAAGCCCACGATGCCGAGGGTCTTGCCGCGGACTTCGGCTCCTTGAAGGGACTTTTTTTCCCAGCGGCCCGCTTTCATCTGGGCGTCGGCGGTGGCAATAGACCTCGACAGTGACAGGATAAGCGCGCACGCGAGCTCCGCGACACTGATGCTGTTCGCGCCGGGTGCGTTGACGACGATGATGCCGCGCTCGCTAGCGGTTGCCAAGTCGACGTTGTCGACGCCGGTGCCGGCCCGCGCAACCACTCTCAAGCGAGGTGCGGCCGCAAGAAGCTCGCGATCGACGGTCGTCGCGCTGCGCACGATGAGTCCGTCTGCCTCTGCCAGGTCGGCGACGAGCTCTTCTCGGGGCCGGCCCGCGCGGCTGTCCACCGTCCATCCCTCGGCGCGCAGCACGGCTGCCGCGGAGTCGGGAAGGGAGTCAGCAATTACGATTTTCATACGGCGCTCAGGTGGTGCGCTCGACGTGTGGGCATCAGTTCCTAGCGGGGCGCTCCACCCGGAGTCGTCGCGTCTCCGTCGCGAATGCCCACTATGCCCTCTCGTTCGCGCTTGGCTGATCCGGCGCTGCGCAACGAAGTGATGCCCCGTATGTCGGACGAACTACACTAGTTCTGATGATGAAAAGGGAGAGAAGTCAACCAGTAGCGTACAGTATAATCAGACGGCGTCGTTCGGGTGCCCCACGGGATTCTCAGACCGTCGCGATGTGCTTCGGTTCGCAGATGTCGCCCGGGTGACGCGGTTCGAGTCCACCAATCGCAATATTTTCCACAAGTTGTCACGACTGTTGTGAAGATCCTCTGGCGCGTCACACGGACGTGACTTGAGCGCTGGAGGGGCGGTGTCACGGGACCGCCGCTTCACCAAGCCAATGCTACGGTTTCGGGATCTCACGCCACCGAGCGACGGTACGCCTATCCACGCGGGGCTCGAGTGGGAACGCGGCTCGACCCACGTAGAGCGTCTGATCGAGTTTCTTTCTATCGAGCTGGGCAAGCGAGTGCGGATCGATTCCGGCGTGGGAATCAAGGCGATCTCGGCCACGGCGACCCACCGACTCGTCAGGATGGCCAATCAATATGCTCTGACTCATCGGCGACAAAGCGTCACGCTCGTCCACACCGGCAACTTCATGAAGCACACGGATGGCGCGTTTCGCGATTGGGGATACGAGCTGGCGAAAGAGGAATTTGGTGACGTCACGGTCACCGAGGGCCAACCGAATTCAGACGCCAAAGTGGTCATCAAAGATCGGATCGCCGACACGATGCTGCAGCAGATTCTGACCCGGACGTCCGACTACGATGTCATCGCCACGACAAACCTGAACGGCGACTATCTGTCGGAAGCATGCGCGGCCCAGGTCGGCGGCGTTGGCCTGGCACCGGGGCGAACATCGGAAGCGAGACGGCGGTGTTTGAGCCAATCCACGGCACCCCGCCAAAGTAAGCTGGGAAGAACAGTGCCAACCCGAGCTCTTTGATGTTGTCGGGCGCGATGCTATTCCGGCATATCGGATGGAGTGAGGCCGCGTCCTCGCTAGAATCTGCGATCGGGGAAGACGATTCGCGAGAACAAAGGTCACCCGTGACCTCGGACGTCTGATGAACGGACCGGTAACACTCAAGACATCCGAGTACGCAGACGCAATTGTTGCGAATATCTAGTCCACGTTCGTATCACTAGGGCGTGGTATGCGCGCGGACGCGACGTCCGCTACAGGCGAGGGGCCGACTGACGTTTGCCCTCGCACACTAAGGAGAGCACAGAAGCGATGAACCGTAAAGTCACCGTGATTGGGTCAGGTAACGTCGGCGCCACCGCGGCACGCAGTATCGCCGATAAAGAGCTCGCGGATGTCGTCATTCTCGACATTTTGGAAGGGGTGCCCCAAGGCAAAGGGCTTGACATGCTCGAGGCCTGTCCGGTCGAGGGGTCCGATGCGAGGGTGCTCGGCACCAACGACTACACCGATACCGCAGGGTCGGATGTTGTCGTCATCACCGCCGGTCTGGCTCGTAAACCAGGAATGAGTCGAGATGATCTGCTTCAGAAGAACTACCAGATCATCAAGAGCGTGACCGAGCAGGTCGTCAAGCACTCGCCCGACTGCATCATCGTGCCGGTGACTAACCCTCTGGACGCTATGTGCCAAGTGGTGTATCGCGTCAGCGGTTTTCCGCGCGAGCGGGTGGTGGGTATGGCCGGCGTCCTCGATTCGGCTCGGATGCGGACGTTCATCGCCCAGACACTCAACGTTTCCGTGGAGAATACGCACGCTTTCGTGCTCGGCGGGCACGGCGACACCATGGTGCCGCTGCCTCGATATTCTACCGTCGCTGGCATTCCTATCACTGAGCTGATGGATGCCGAGACCGTGCAGGGCATCGTGACCCGGACCGCGAATGGTGGGGCCGAGATCGTCAAATTGCTGGGTACTGGCAGCGCCTATTATGCGCCCGGATCGTCCGCCGTCGAAATGGTTGAAGCGATCCTCAAGGACAAGAAGAAAATCCTCCCGTGCTCTGCGTATCTGCAAGGCGAGTATGGGATCTCAGACTTGTATGTTGGGGTACCCGTCAAGTTGGGTGCCGGTGGCATGGAAGAAGTGATCCAGATCACGTTACACGAAGACGAGCAGGCTGCGCTCAACCGCTCCGCCGACGCTGTGCGCGAGCTCGTGGGCGTCATCAATGTGTAGCGGGTCGTGCAACGCAATGTGTAACGCGTTGTGAAGATCCACGAATATCAGGCGAAGGCGCTCTTCTCGCAATTTGGCATTCCGGTGCCGAAGGGTGAAGTGGCGACGAGCCCGGCCGAGGCCCGCGACGCGGCCGAGCGGCTTGGCGGGCGCGTGGTGGTCAAAGCTCAGATTCATGCTGGCGGTCGTGGTCTGGCCGGCGGCGTCAGGGTCGTGCAGTCGACAAACGCGGCGGAGCAAGCCGCGCGAGACCTCATTGGGTTGACATTGGTCACTCCGCAGACCGGCCCCGACGGACGCATCGTCAGCCGAGTTCTTGTCGAAGAGCAACTGGACATCGCCCGCGAGTTGTACTTGGGCATGCTGGTTGACCGAGCGCGGGTCTGCCCGGTCGTGATGGCGAGTGCCGCCGGCGGGATGGACATTGAAGAGGTTGCCGCGAGGACTCCAGAGCGGATTCTTCGTGAAAACGTCGACCACGACTCGGGGCTGGCGGCGTTCCAGGGCCGCCGGTTGGTTTTCGGACTGGGAATGCAGGAACCAGCCGCGCGTTCGGCGGTCGAGGTGATGCGAGCGGTGTCTCGCATGTTTCGAGCGGTCGATGCTTCCCTGGTAGAGGTCAACCCACTGGTCGTGACGACCGACGGGCACGTGCTGGCCCTTGACGGGAAGGTGACCCTTGACGACAGCGCGCTGTTTCGCCATCCGGAGCTCCGAGAGCTCCGCGACCTCGCGGAGGAGGAAGCGCTCGAGACCGAAGCCTCGAAGTACTCCCTGAACTACATTCGACTCGACGGGAGTATTGGCTGCATGGTCAATGGCGCGGGGCTGGCGATGGCCACGATGGACATCATCAAGCTCTCCGGAGGAGAGCCCGCCAACTTTCTCGACGTAGGTGGTGGAGCAAGCGCTGAGCAGATCCGCAACGCGTTTCGCATATTGATGGCCGACGCCAATGTGCGGGCCGTGCTCATCAATATCTTTGGAGGCATCCTGAGATGCGATGTCCTCGCGGAAGGCGTGATTGCCGCGGTCAAGGAGCTGGACGTGCAGGTGCCGGTGGTGATTCGAATGGAAGGCACCAATGTGACGGAAGGAAAGCGGATGCTGACCGACAGCGGTCTCAACTTCTCGACCGCAGACACGATGGGTGAAGCCGCAAACGCGGTAGTAGCCGCCGCGGGGTAGTCAATGGCTGTGCTGATCGATTCGGACACGCGGCTTCTCGTACAAGGGCTCACCGGGCGAGAGGGCTCATTTCACACGCAACAGGCGGCGAAGTTTGGCACGACGGTCGTCGGGGGCGTGACCCCGGGAAAGGGCGGTACGACGCACGATGGGCTACCGGTCTTCAATACCGTGGCCGATGCGTGTCGAGAGACCGGGGCGAATACGTCGGTCATTTTCGTACCCCCACGTTTTGCGGCCGACGCTGTGATGGAGGCGGCCGACGCTGGTCTTCCGTTGGTTGTGTGTATCACCGAGGGCATCCCGATTGTCGACATGCTTGCGGTGATGCGTTTTCTGGAGGGTCGCGCGACTCGTCTCGTGGGACCAAACTGTCCCGGCATCATTACCCCAGGACACGCCAAGGTCGGCATCATTCCGGGGCACATTTGTAAAGAGGGCCGCGTAGGGATCGTGTCGAAGAGTGGCACCCTCACCTATGAGGCCATTCACCAGCTGACCTTGCGAGGGCTAGGTCAGTCGACCTGTATTGGCATTGGCGGGGACCCTCTGATCGGCACCAGCTTCGTCGATGCATTGGGATTGTTTGCTGTCGACGACCAGACCGAGGCCGTGGTGTTGATCGGAGAGATTGGCGGCGCCGCCGAGGAGGCCGCCGCGGCGTATATTGGGCAGAGTTTTTCAAAGCCTGTGGTCGGTTTCATCGCCGGTCAGACCGCCCCGCCGGGGAGACGAATGGGGCATGCGGGCGCGATTGTTTCCGGTGGCCAGGGTACCGCGGCAAGCAAGATGGCCGCTCTCGAGGCGGTGGGCGTCTCGGTCGTACGCAGCCCCGCGGACATGGGCTCGGCCCTCGCAATGGCCCTTTCCTAACGTGACCGACTCGAACCCAGACGCCGCGTCATGGTGGACTTCGTTACCGCGGGCCGGTAAGGGGGTAGGCCCCGGTAGGACTGGGCGAGTAGGCATTGTTCCGTAGCGTCATGCTACACTACACGGTTGTGAATATGTTCGCTGACGAGGCCATTAATGGCTCCCTCTGACGTCGCAGTCAAAGACTCCTCCACAGTTTCCTCTCCCGTTCGGATCGCCAACGATTTCAGTATTCGAGTCGCCACCGTCAATGGCTCCGGTAGCCAGACGGCGAACTTGGTGCTGCTTCGTTCGATTTTTCAGTCGGGTGTGCCGGTTTCTGGAAAGAATCTGTTCCCGTCGAACATCGCGGGTCTTCCGACTTGGTTCACCATCCGGGCGAACAAAGACGGGTATATCGCCGCCAAGAAACGGGTCGACTTCATGGTGGCCATGAACACAGAGACGGCGCGCGAAGACGTGCTGTCGCTGCAGCCAGGTGCCGCGGTGTTGTATGACGAGCCGCTCAACCTCAAGACGCTTCGCGATGATCTTGTCTTCTATCCTGTGCCGTTTGACGCGCTCGTCGCCGATATCTGCACCGACGTAAAGCTTCGTCGGCTCGTGAAGAACATGATCTATGACGGCGTTCTCGCGAATTTGCTCGAGATAGACATCGCCGAAATGGAACGGGCGCTCAATAAGCAGCTGGGACGGAAGCCAAAGGCCGTCACGCTGAATAAGGGCGCGCTGGACGCGGGTTTTCGTTATGCCGCCGAGCATCTCACGAAGAGCGACCGGCTCGTCGTCGAGCGGATGGACAGGACGGAAGGGCTGATCCTGATCGAGGGGAACGCCGCCGCGGCGATCGGTGCGATGATGGCTGGTGTGACCGTCGTGGCCTGGTATCCGATTACACCGTCGTCTTCATTGTGCGAGACGCTGATCGACTATCTGAGGCAGTATCGGATAGACGAGGAGACCGGAAAGGCCACGTTCGCCGTGGTGCAGGCCGAGGACGAAATCGCGGCCCTCGGTATGACAATTGGCGCGGGTTGGGCCGGGGCGAGGTCGATGACGTCGACCTCCGGTCCGGGCGTTTCGTTGATGGGGGAGTTCGCCGGTTTGGCGTATTACGCCGAGGTGCCGGCGGTCATCTTCGATGTGCAGCGGGTGGGGCCGTCGACCGGTCTGCCTACGCGAACAGCCCAGGGTGATGTGTTGTCCACGGCGTTCTTGTCCCACGGCGACACCCGGCACTTGATGATCTTTCCGTCCTCTGTGGAAGAGTGCTATTCGATGGCCATAGAGGCTTTTGACCTAGCCGAACGCTTTCAGACCCCCGTCTTTGTGATGTGCGACCTAGATCTGGGGATGAATACGTGGATGTCGGAACCGTTCCAGTATCCGACCAAGCCGCTGGACCGCGGCAAAGTCTTAGACCAGGAGGCGCTGGAGCGTCTCGGGAAGTTTGGTCGGTATCGCGACGTCGACGGTGATGGCATCCCGTATCGGACGATCCCCGGCGACGAGATGCCGGCGTTTTTCTGTCGAGGGTCAGGCCACAACCAGTGGGCCCAATACACCGAACGTCCTGACGACTATCAGGAAAACGTGGACCGCCTCGCTCGCAAGTTCGAAACCGGTCGCAATTGGATGCCGGCGCCAGTAGTGGATATCAAGCAGGATGCATCCATCGGGATCGTCGCGTTTGGCACGACGCATTGGGCGATCGTCGAATCGCGGGATCAGCTGGAGAACGAGGCCGAACTGAAGACCTCGTACTACCGCGTGCGGGCCTATCCGTTCCGAAATGCCTTGGCAGCTTTTGTCAAGCGCCACGAGCGGGTCTACGTGGTCGAGCAGAACCGAGACGGTCAAATGCTGAGTCTCATGAAGCTCGATCTTCCGGTGGAGCTCACCGGTCGGTTACGTAGCGTGCTTCACTACACGGGTGACCCGATCGATGCACGTACCGTGACCGACAGCATTCTGATCCAGGAAGGGTTCCAAGTACCGCAGGCAGGTGCGACTCATTCGGCCCCGCCCCGCGACGCTGGCGTTGGCGGGGAGTAAGCGTAAGGACAATAGACGTGGCTATCGCGACAACGGCGACACCGAAACCGCGCCCAAAGAAAATCAACCGTATTGGACTCGATACAAAAGCGTATCGGGGCGCCAAGACGACCCTCTGCGCCGGGTGTGGGCACAACGCGATTTCGGAGCGAATTATCGGCGCCTGCTATGACATGGGTGTCAACCCGGAGCGCGTGATCAAGCTATCGGGTATCGGATGCTCGAGCAAGAGTCCGGCCTATTTTCTCGGGTCATCGCACGGGTTTAATTCGGTGCATGGGCGCATGCCTTCGGTCAGCACGGGCGCCATGCTGGCCAACAGGGACCTGGTTGCCATCGGGGTCAGCGGTGACGGCGATTCAGGAGCGATTGGCATCGGGCAGTTTGTCCACTTGATGCGTCGGAACCTGCCGATGATTTATATCATCGAGGACAACGGCTGTTACGGTCTTACTAAAGGTCAGTTTTCCCCAACCGCGGACCTTGGATCGACGCTCAAGACCGGTGTAGTGAACGACCTGCCGCCGATTGATATGTGTTCGCTCGCCATCGAGCTTGGCGCAACGTATGTGGCGCGCTCCTTTTCCGGGGACAAGAAACAGTTGTCGGCGATTCTCAAGGGTGCGTTGAGCCACCGCGGGACGGCGATGATCGATGTGCTGTCGCCGTGCGTGACCTTCAACGATCACGAAGGGTCGACAAAGAGTTACTCCTACGTCAAAGAGCACGACGACCCGCTCGAGGAGCTCAGCTTTGTTCCGTATTTCGAGGATATCAGCGTCGAGTACGAAGAGGGAACGACGCAAGAGGTTGAGCTTCACGACGGGTCGAAGCTGTATCTCAAGAAAATCGGAGAGGACTACAACGCGCTCGACAAGATGGACGCGTTCAGGGTGCTAAATGAGACGCGTGCGCGTGGGGAGTTTGCGACAGGTCTCATCTTTGTCGCGCCAGAGAAGAAAGACTTTATCACTGCGCTGAACGTCGTGGACGAGCCATTGGCAACCCTTCCCGAGAGCCGGGTGCGGCCGTCCAAGGAATCTTTCGCGAAGATCATGGAGGGGCTTCGCTAGTGGGCGGTTGCGGCCTGAGCATGTTCAGCGTGTCTCCGCGATAGTCCATTTGAGGCATTGCTATTCGTATGGAACGTACGTTCGCAATCATCAAACCGGACGCTGTTGACCGTCGTCTGGCAGGATCGATTCTGCAGCGTATCGAAGAGGCAGGTTTTAGCATTCGGGCGCTTCGTCGCGTCCACCTGTCGCCGGCAGAGGCCGCCGGGTTCTACGCCGTCCACCGGGATAAGCCGTTTTTTGGCGAGCTGACTGCCTTTATGTCGTCGGGACCAGCCATCGTCCTCGTGCTCGAAGCAGTAGACGGCATCCGAAAATGGCGGGATCTGATGGGAGCGACCGACCCCGCGAAGGCGGAGGCCGGTACGCTGCGACGCGAGTTTGGATCGTCGATCGAGCGGAACGCCACGCACGGATCCGATGCGCCGGAAACCGCCGCATTCGAGATCGGATACTTCTTTCGGGGAACCGAGCTGGTCTAGTGGCGCTTGGCCTCTCACACCGTGGATTGTCAATGCGTCTCGGTCGTGCCCCCTGGCGTTGGTCGTCGTCTGTGTCAGGGCCTCGTTGCGCGCTCCGTTCGCCTGGCTGTGCCCGCCGATCGCACGCCGGCAACACAGCGTGCGACGTCTGTGACGGATACGGATCACGGATGAAGGGCCACTTGCCACACATGCGAGGATGACGATGGGAAGGACTCTCATTGTGGTCGGTCTCGTGATTGCGGGCGTTGGCGCGCTCGTCACGGCTGGGGTTCCAGTTGGTCGTTTACCGGGTGACCTCCTGTTCCGTCGAGGCGGCGTGAGCATCTATCTGCCCCTCGCGACCTCTCTTCTTGTGAGTGTGGCGCTGACTCTCGCCTTTGCGTGGTTTCGTCGGTAGCCCCGTTCGAATCGCTCCCTTCTGACGATGTCGATCAAGTCTGACGCCTGGATCAAGCGGATGGCCAGAGAGCACGGCATGATTGAGCCGTTTGTCGAGGGGCAAGTCCGCGAGGGCGTCGTGTCATACGGTGTGTCGTCGTATGGCTATGACGTTCGCGTCGCGGATGAGTTCAAGGTCTTCACGAATATCAATTCGACGGTGATCGATCCAAAAGCGTTCGACCCGCTGTCGTTTGTGGATCTCAAAGCGTCCGTCTGCATCGTGCCGCCAAACTCGTTCGCGCTGGCCAGAACCGTTGAGTATTTTCGTATTCCGCGCGACGTGTTGACGGTCTGTTTGGGGAAATCGACCTATGCTCGGTGCGGCATCATCGTGAATGTGACGCCGTTCGAGCCCGAATGGGAAGGCACTGCGACACTCGAGATTTCGAATACGACGCCGCTTCCCGCCAAGATTTACGCCAACGAAGGTATCGCCCAGGTGCTGTTTTTTCAAAGCGACGAACCGTGTTCGGTGTCCTACGCTGACAAAAAAGGTAAGTATCAGTCGCAGCGAATGGTGACGCTGCCGCGGATCGGGTAGGTTGCGTGTCCAAGCGCTCGGAGCGCGGACGGGCGTCATATGCGCCATCGGGTTGACTGCAACGCGGACGCGCCGCGTGCTACTGTGAGGCGCAGAGTCGAGTATCGATTGCGGCTGGAGTCCTTTGCACCCATGGAGTTACACGTAAACTGGCAGATTTTGACCCGGCATTTATTTCGTAGTAACATCTGGTGGTCTCACCGTCAAAGCGTGTGCGATGCCCAGTGGCTGCCACGCCGTAGAGGCCGGTTCCGGTCCTTTGTGTCGGTGGATTACCGCATTCCCTAACGTAGCAAATGTCGAAGCTTGCAGAGCGGGAACCTGCGCCCGGTAGCACTCCTGTCGCCACCGCGCCCGCTCTCGCTGTTCAGTTTTTTTTGATCCCGCTTGCCGTCGTCGGCATGGTCGTTTTGGTGTACGGCGGATTTCGATTTCTCGTCACTGACCAACGGACGCCGGAGGAGTATCTCAACGACGTCCGCACCGGTGGGCGAGATCGGCGTTGGCCCGCCGCGTATGAACTGTCTCGACTATTGGCAAACCCGGACGTAGAAGTCGAGCACCCGTCGCTGGGGAGCTCCCTGGTTCAAGCGTTCGAAGATTCGCAAGGTGACGATCAGCGGGTTCGTCGCTATCTCGCCTTAGCAATCGGCCAACTGAACTCTCCGCCCGCGGACGCAGTCGAGCGCTTGGTGGTGGGGCTCTCGGACCCTGATGCCGAGACCGTCATTAGTGTTATCTGGGCCTTGGCCTCTTTGAACGCGTCATCGGTCGGCCCAGAGATTGAGGCTGCATACTCGTCCGAAGACGACGGTGTTCGTAAGATGGCGGTGTATGCGCTGGGTGCTCTGCCCAGTGCGTCCGGCTTGGCGGTTCTTCAGCGCGCGCTGGAAGACCCAGTCCCAGATGTGCAATGGAACGCGGCGGTGGCGTTGGCGCGTCACGGGAATCCCGACGGTGAAACGGTGCTTGGTCGGATGCTGAACCGCGATTATGTCGCGCAGCATGTGACCCGGGCTGCGGCCGTGGACGCGGTCATGGATCCAGTCTCAGAGGTCATGGTCAGCGGGCTGCAAGCGGTGGCGGCACTTCAGTCGTCGAGCCTGCGTGACCAAGTGGAGACGCTCAGTCAGGCTGATGAGAGTCTGCGGGTCAGAGAGGTGGCCATTCGGACCCTCAAAGCGCTGAATCAGCCGACACCCGAGGCCGAGGGCAGGGTGAGCCCGCGCGTGACCCACGTGAGACGACACGAAGCGATCACAGACATGGGCAGTACGGGTAGGAGAGGTTAGGGAAGGGACCACAAGTGATGGCCGACGAAAAGAAGATTCCGCCGACCCCAGCTTCGCCGCCGCCAGCGGCCGCAAGCGCCGACGCGCCAAAGGGCGCCGCGGCAAACCCTGGTGCGCCAAGGGCGGCCGCCGGAGCCGCGGGGGCTTCTGCCGCCAGTGGGGCAAGCGGCGTCGCCCCAAAAACGGCTCCTGCAGCCAAGGCTGCGGCCAAGCCAAAGCCTGCGGCGCCGCCTCCCATGAATCCTGCGTTGACGGGTAAGACGACAAGCGCCGCCGCGGGCGCAAGAAAGGCACCTCCCAAGAAGGCCGCCGCCAAGATCGACGACACATCACCACTGATGGGACGTCGCGGTTGGCTAGGGCTGGCATGGGGGTCGTTTACGGCCGCGACCGCGGGGTGCTTGGCGGCCACCGGTCGTTTTATGTTTCCCAATGTGCTCAACGAGCCTCCCCAGCAGTTCACGATTGGGTTTCCCACCGACTACAGTGAGGGCGTGGACGAACGCTGGAAGGACACGTATGGGGTATGGGTGGTGCGCACACCGTTTGAAGCCGTCCACGAGGAGCCTGGATTTTACGCGCTCCTGGTGACGTGCACACACCTGGGATGTACGCCAAACTACCTGTCGGCGGAGGCGAAATTCAAATGCCCGTGTCACGGCAGTGGCTTCCGTGAAACCGGGATCAACTTTGAGGGACCCGCGCCACGACCGCTGGAGCGGGCCCGGATTGTGTTAGCCGAGGATGGCCAGATCCTCATAGATAAAAGCCAAAAGTATCAAGAAGAGCTTGGGCAGTGGACCGACCCCGAGTCCTTCCTGGCAGTGTGAGTGACGGATATGGCCAACTCAAAGACCATTCAACCCGAAGAGGGCGCGCTCGTTCGTGCGTGGAACTGGCTGACAGAGACGCAGGTTTGGACATCTATTTTTCGACACACCGCGCCGATTAATGATCGGAATCGTGTGTTGGTCATGCTGTCCAACATTTTTCTTCACCTCCATCCGGTGCGTCTCAAGAAGCACGGGGTGCGGCTGCGATACACCTGGTGTATGGGCGGTCTCAGCTTCTTTCTTTTTCTCTCGCTGACCTTTACGGGTCTGCTCTTGATGTTCTACTACCGTCCTACGCTGGAATATGCGTACTCCGACATCGTGGGGCTTCGTGAGCACGTGCCGCTGGGGATCATGCGGGAGATGCATCGCTGGGGCGCGCACGCGATGGTGATCACCGTGTGGCTGCATATGTTTCGTGTCTTTATGACCGGTTCGTATAAGCCCCCACGGGAGTTCAATTGGAACGTGGGTGTCATCATGTTGGTGCTAACCCTGCTGCTGTCCTTTACGGGGTATCTGTTGCCCTGGGACCAGCTGGCCATCTGGGCAATTACGGTTGGCTCCAACATGGCTCGGGCATCACCCTTTATCGGCTATGAAGGACCGGGTGCCGCGTTGATGGCCATTGGTGATGTGCAACTGGTGCATGCTCGAGACGATGCACGGTTCGCGTTGCTGGGGGGGACGTTTGTGGGCGAGGGCGCGTTGCTACGGTTCTACGTGCTGCATTGTGTCGCGCTGCCGCTGGTAATCGGCTTCTTGATGGCGATTCACTTTTGGCGTGTCCGCAAGGACGGGGGTATTTCGGGTCCGCTCTAGGCCGTTAAGGACACACCATGACCGCGATAAAAGGACTGATCAATTTATTCGCCGACCCGCGACTCTTCTTTCTCCTGTCATTGGGGGCCCTTGTCTTTATCGTCTGGAAGCGCGAGCTCTTCGTAAAGAATGCGGTGGGCTATGGTTTGATGGCGTTTCTGGCCGTGTTCTTCGCCTTCGGCTTGACCGATGAGAATTTCGTCCTGATCATCGCCAAGCCGGACAATGTGCCGATCGTCGCGCTGATTTTTCTCGTGATTTTCTTCACGTGGTATTCCATGCGTGAAGCCGTCAAGAACGATCACCGTATCGAGGCGGGCGACGGTCCGATAGAGAAGGATGAATCCGATCGGGTGTGGGTGTGGCCGGACCTCGTCTACACCGAGCTTATCGCCTTGATCGTCTGCACCGCGGTACTGGTCGTGTGGTCGATCATGCTGGAAGCCCCGATCGAGCAGCCGGCGAACCCTGCGAACACGCCGAATCCATCCAAGGCGCCGTGGTATTTCCTTGGCTTACAGGAGATGCTGGTCTATTTCGACCCCTGGTTGGCGGGCGTCGTGCTCCCAAGCTTGATCGTCGTCGGGTTAATGGCGATTCCGTATGTCGACACAAACCCGAAGGGCAACGGTTACTACACGTTCACCGAGCGCAAGGCAGAGATCACGATCTTTCTGTTTGGCTTTGTGATTCTGTGGTCGTCCTTGATCGTGCTCGGCACATTTCTCCGGGGCCCAAACTGGAACTTCTTTGGTCCCTACGAGTATTGGGATATTCATAAGCTCGAGGCGCTGACCAATGTTCAGCTGTCCGAATACATCTGGGTGCGCGGGTTTGGCCAATCGCTCCCGGAGAACTGGCTCATACGGGAAAGTTTCGGATTGCTCCTCAGTCTGACCTATATCACGGTGCTCCCGGTCGTGTTGGCAAAGACGGTCTTGAAGACCTACCTCGAGAAGCTCGGCCCGGGGCGGTTTTATCTGTCGGTGTTTCTCCTGCTGATGATGCTGTCGCTGCCTATCAAGATGTTGACGCGGTGGCTTTTTAACCTGAAATACGTCGTTTTCATTCCTGAAATCTTTTTCAATATATAAGACGCATGGCTGACAAGAAGTCTGTTGGACACGCCTACAATATCGATTTCCTGAACGTCGTTTTTGCGGCGTCCAGCCTCTTCCTTTTTGCGAGTAGTCTCTGGATGGTCTGGGATGACTACGACCGCGAATGGAAGGGCTACCAGCGTCAGTTTGTCCTCCTCGAAACCGAGGTGGCCCAGGCAAACTTCGCGGAAGCCGAGGGGGACGTTGACCGGGCGCAACTGGAGCAACTGCGAGCCGAGCGCGAGCAGGCCGACCAGGCGGTCTCCAATAACCAAGCTCAGGTCGACGAGCTCCAGGGCCAGTTGGACGAGGTCGATGCAGAGTTGTATCGCGTCAGCCAGGCGTGGCAGTTCACAAAGGCCGAATATGACGTCGAGCGATACACCTTCGAAGAGCACCAGGAGAGCGACCCGGAACGAGCCGATGAAGAGCGGCCGGCGATTGAAGCGATGTATCAAGAGTGGATCGACCTGGGGCTCCAGGTCGAGGAGATTTCAGCGCGGCGGGAGGGTATCCGCGATCAGATAGGCGAGTTCACCGGCCGAATTGCTGAGATTGACGGCGAGATGCGCGCGCTGACGTTCGAGACTGACCGTTTGCAGGACCGGCTTGACGAGCTCGCGCCAAGCGTGGTGAACGATTATTTCTTGAACGCCCCGCTGCTCGACTTTATGGCGCCGACGATCACGATTCAACAGGTCATCACGCCGGACATCGTGGACAACGTGAATTTTACCCGCGTGGCCAAGATGGATCGCTGTACCACCTGCCACTTGGGGATCGACCGGGCCGGTTTCGAAGAGTATCCGCAGCCATTCACGACGCATCCCAACCTCGAGGCGTATGTCGGAAGTGCGTCGCCGCATCCCCTGGGGCAATACGGCTGTAGCGTGTGTCACGAAGGAATGGGTCAGTCCCTCAGTTTTCACAATTCGTCTCACACCCCGGAGACGCTGGAACAGACAGAGGAGTGGGAGGAGGAGCATCACTGGGAGCCGCCCCACATGTGGGACTATCCGATGCTCCCGACAAATATGACCGAGGCCTCATGCGCCAAGTGCCACGAGGAAGCGGTGCATGTGCCGGAAGGGCCGGAGATCAACCTCGCCTATGGTGTCTACGAGCGGGCCGGTTGTTATGCCTGTCACACGACGCGGGGGTTTCAAGATCTCAGAAAACCGGGCCCGAATCTGACAAAGATCTCGACAAAGCTTGACGAAGAATGGGTGAGTGATTGGCTCCGAAATCCGCGGGCGGTCAAGTCGAGTACCTGGATGCCGCGCATCTGGTACAACTCGAACTCGAGCTCACCGGAAGATGCCCGTCGGAATGAGGTCGAAATCGACGCGGTGGTAGCGTATCTGTTCGCCAATTCGGAGGATCATCGGTATTTCGTCGCCTCTCCTCCGCGGGGCAACGCGGAGCGCGGCGAGGAAATCGTGGAATCCGTCGGGTGCCTCGGCTGCCACATCAATGACGATATGGACAGGCTGGAGGCGGGCCCGCGGCGGACGTTTGGCCAGCCGCTCCAGAGTATCGGGGACAAGACCGGTTACGTCTGGCTGTTCAATTGGATTCGCGATCCAAAGCACTTCAGCCCCGACACCTACATGCCGGACATGCGGCTGACGAACCAGCAGGTTGCGGACGTGGCGACCTATCTCTCGGGGTTGACCGGCCCGGCGGGTGACGACCCCGGCGCAACCTACACCGAGGGCGACGTGGCCGATGTCTTGACCGACTATCTGCGATCCGTGGTGCCCACGGAGGAAGCACGGGCCACGGTCGCGGCGATGTCAGCGGACGAGCAGCAACTCGATGTGGGCCGCCGGGCGATTGCCCGCTATGGGTGTTTTAGCTGTCACGAAATCGCCGGCTTCGAGGACACGCAGCCGATCGGTATCGAGCTATCCGAAGAGGGTAGCAAGTTGGTACAACGGCTGGACTTTGCGTTCGTGCACGAGATTCCCCACACGAAGGTCGATTGGTTCCGGCAGAAACTGCGGGACCCGCGCTCGTTCGACCGAAGTCGTGTGCTGCAGCCTTTGGAAAAACTGAGGATGCCGGACTTCGATCTGAACGATGAGGAGGTCCGCCTGCTCACGACCGCCGTCATGAGCTTTCAAAGCGACATCCAACCGGTGGGTTCACGGCTGCCAGGTTCGGCAAAGAACGACGCGTTGCGAGAGGGCCGAAACTTCATGCGCCGCCGCAACTGTGTCGGGTGCCACGAAATCGAAGGTGATGGAGGAGACTATCGCACCGTGGTGGCGGACCCGTCACTTGCGCCGCCACTCCTGACGCCTACCGGTGCGAAGGTCAAGCCAGAGTGGCTCTACGCGTTTCTCCGAGGGCCCATTACGATTCGGCCATGGCTCGATGTTCGGATGCCGACATTTGGGCTGGACGACGACGAAGCCAACAAGGCAATCGACTACTTCGCCGCGGTCTCCGACAGTGTGGGGCCGTTCCGTACGCATGACCTCAGTCCTACCCCGGATGTGCTTGACGCCGGCGAAGAGCTCTTTGACCTGCTCCAGTGCCAGGCGTGTCACGTGCTGGATACCATTCCGGAAGACCGACCTGCCGACAACTTGGCGCCTGATCTCCGGATGGCACAGGAACGTCTGCAGCCCGATTGGGTGCTCGATTGGCTTCGGGCGCCATTGGACATCCAGCCCGGCACACGAATGCCGATGTTCTGGGCGGAGTATCCCGGCTCGTTCTATCCGCAGCTCCAGAACGACGGAATCCGGCAAATTGAGGCGCTCCGCGATCATCTGTATACCTTCAGGGGTGGCCCCAGCCCGTTTGTGTCGACCGGGAACTAGGGGCCGGGCTTTTTTCAGCATCTGACCCAGAACTACGGTTGCGCGGGAGGGTATATAGCCTCTCGCGCAGCCTCAATCTCGACAAGTATCTCCTCGGCCGGACCGCGCAACGACAGATCGACAAGGTCTGACGCCGGTGTCGGCTCAAGGTTGATCTCTGCTGTAAACGCGCCCCAGCGTTTCGCCTCGTGGACCAGCGATGCCGCGGGTATACCAATACGGACGTGCCGACGGTGAGAAAGATGTCGCATCGCGTGGCCTCGCGGGAGCGGCGTATGACCAAGTCGTCGATACCCTCGCCAAACCAGACGACCCCCGGTCTGGCCATTCCACCACACGTCGGGCACCGCGGGGGAAGGATACCGAGCGGGCAGGTCTCATCCCACGACGGATCGACACGGGACGTGCATGTGTTCCAACACCGGAGCTCCCAAATTGAGCCATGGAAGCGGACCACATCCCGCGCGCCGGCCCGTTCATGCAGGCCGTCGACGTTTTGGGTAATGAGCGTAAAGTGGTCCGAGCTCCGACTCCATCGCGCCAGGACGTCGTGAGCCGGGTTCGGGCGTGCCGCGGCCACCTGCTGGCGTCGCCAGTCGTACCATTCCCACACCAACACCGGGTCACGGGCGAAACCCTCCGGAATCGCAAGATCTTCGGCTCGGTGGATGCCCCACACACCACCGGGTCCTCGGAACGTGGGGTCCCACTCGCGGCCGAGATCCCCGCGCCGCTCATCACCGTCATTCGGTGGTTGGGTCCGAGTCGTTGCGCGATCTCACGGACGGCAGGCGTTCCGGGTGGTGCAGTCGGCACGGGACCTCCGGGGTAGATGACGGACGAATGGTCGACATGACGACCGGGGCACTCTGTCTGGTCAGACTCGCCGGTTTGGTCTCCGACCGTTTCACCGATGACGTTCTCGAGGCATCTGTCCGCTCGCAGCCTGTGCGCCCGAGCACGCTGCCAGCATGCCGCTGGTTACGCACCCGTCCAGCGGGCAGGTCGCTTTGCAAGGAACGAATCGACGCCCTCCTTGAAGTCTGCACTCGTGTAGCACGTGACGATCAAGTCGCTCGTGTCGACGGCCAACGCGTGCCGCTCGCGCTGAATGCGTCGAACCATTTCTTTGGTCGCGTAGATGGTCAGCGGTGCATTCGAGGCGATCGTCAAGGCCGTGTGCCGCGTGACCTCGTCGAGCTTAGAGTCGTCGACGACGCGGTTGACCAAACCGGCGGCCAACGCCTCGTCCGCGGCGAGCAGTCGGCCGGTAAACAGAAGATCCTTGAGACGGGCGGGGCCGATCAGGTCAAGCAACCGGGCAATGTTCGAGGCGGACAGGCAGTTACCAAGGGTTCGCGCGATAGGTACTCCAAACCGAGACCGCGTCGTGCACAGCCGGACGTCACAAGCGACCGCCAGCGCCACACCGCCACCCGTGGCGAAGCCGTCGATGGCGGCAATGGTAGGCTTCGGCAATGTTTCGAGCGCGTTCAGCACCGCGTCGAGGCGACGCTCGTAGTTCAAACCATCTTCAGGCGTCGAGAAGTCGCGAAACTGGGCGATATCGGAGCCTGCGACAAACGCCTTGCCGCCCGCGCCGCTCAGGATGAGCACTTTCGCCGAATCATCAGCCGCAAATGCCGCACAGTGGTCGGCTACGGCGTCATACATGTCCCACGTCATCGCATTCCGAGCCTCTGGGCGATTGAAGGTCAGATACGCGAGGGGACCGTCTTGGTGGTAGGTCACATACGATGTGGACACGGGACTCTCCTGATAGACGAGAACAGATCATAACGATGCCACAACGAGAAACGCCGCGGCCACAAGCTTTGCACGACATTCGCGTATTGGACGTCACCCAAGTGATGGCCGGTCCGTTTTGCGCGATGCTCCTCTGCGACATGGGAGCCGACGTGATCAAGCTCGAGCCGCCGAATGGCGACGCCACCCGACACTGGGGTGGCGGCGTGGGGGCAGACACGCCAGCATTCAACGCGGTGAACCGGGGGAAGCGGAGCATCGCGGTCAACTTGAAAACGGAAGACGGGCGAGCCATTGCGATACAGTTGGCGAGGACGGCGGATGTCTTGGTCGAAAATTACCGACCCGGGGTGATGACGAGTCTGGGGCTTGATTATCAGACGCTGCGAGAAGAGAACCCAGGCCTCGTCTATGCGTCGATCTCTGGCTATGGGCAAACGGGACCAGCTGCAGCCAAGGGCGGGTTCGATCTCGTCGCTCAAGGCGTCTCGGGCATCATGTCGGTGACGGGGGAGCCGGCCCGGACACCAATGAAGGCTGGTGTGCCCGTGACCGACCTGGGAGCGGGTTTGTTTGCGACGGTTGGCATCCTCGGCGCGCTTCATCACCGGGTGGCAACAGGCGAAGGACAACTCATCGATACATCGTTGGTCGAGGCTGGGGTTGCCATGTCGGTATGGGAGGCCGCCGAGTTCTTTTCGACGGGTCAGGCACCCCGACAATTTGGTTCGGCCCATCGTACCAGCGCCCCGTATCAGGCGATCAAGTGCGCGGATGGATACATTACGCTTGGCGCCGCGAACGACCGGCTGTTTGCGCGGCTCTGCCGCCTTCTCGGCCGGCCCGAATGGGTGGAGGATCCACGATTCGCGACAAACGAGACCCGCGTCGCCCATCATGAGGTGTTGGCCAAAGACATCGAAGCGCTGACCTGTCATCACCCTCGGGCATGGTGGATCGGCCGGTTGGAGGCGGAGGGGATTCCCTGCGGTCCGATCAATAGCTATGCTGAGGTCTTTGACGACCCGCAGATCATCGCTCGAGACATGGTACAAGAGACCGAGCACCCAACGATCGGTCGTTTTAAGACGTTGGGTAGCCCCCTCAAGCTGTCCGGGACACCCCTGATACCCGGACGTCCCGCTCCCCAGCTCGGTGCCGATACTGACGACATCCTGGCGGATGCGGGTTTCACACCTGACGAAATTACGAGATTTCGAACCACCGGTGCCGTGAAGTAGTGGGACACGAGCAGGGCCAGATGGCGATGAACCGAGCGACACAGTGAGACTCGAGCCGGCGCGACTCGAGTCCCGTAAACGCTGTGCCCGTCGACAGTCTTCCCAGGCTGCGGCGTGGGAAGACTAGAGCGTAAATCCGCGCTCGTTGTGCAGCGCCAAGTCGAGACCCTGGGCCTCGTCTTCCGAGGTCACGCGAATACCGATCGTGAGGTCGACGACCTTGATGAGGACAAAGGTCAAAATCCCACTATAGATGATGGTGGCGACCGCGCCCACCAACTGGATCCACAATTGGGCGCCGATCCCCTGTTCGAGGCCTGAGCCGCCAAACGCTTCGGCGGTGAACAGGCCGGTCAGGATCGCTCCGATAAAACCTCCGACGCCGTGGACGCCAAAGACGTCGAGGGAGTCGTCGTAGCCCAGGGCTCGCTTGAGGCTACTCGCCGCATAAAAGCACATCACACCCGATGCCAGCCCGATTCCGATCGCGCCCAACGGGCCCACCGTTCCAGACGCCGGGGTGATGGCAACGAGACCGGCGACCGCGCCGGTCGCGATACCCAGCACACTTGGTTTGCCATGGGTATTCCACTCGATGACCATCCAGGTGAGCGCTGCCGTCGCGGTCGCGATATGTGTCACGGCCATCGCCATTCCCGCGACGCCGTCGGCGGCCAGCTCGCTCCCAGCGTTGAACCCAAACCAGCCGACCCAGAGCATCGACGCCCCGACGACGGTTAGGACGAGGCTGTTGGGGGGCATGGGCGTGCTCGGGTAGCCCTGACGGGGGCCCAGCACGATACACACGACAAGCGCGGCGATTCCTGCGTTTATGTGAACGACCGTGCCCCCGGCAAAGTCGAGTACACCCATGGCGCCGAGCCATCCGCCGCCCCACACCCAGTGCGCGACTGGCGCGTAGACGACGGTGAGCCACAGGGCCATAAACCAGAGCATGGCCGAGAACTTCATACGCTCCGCGAATGCACCCACCATCAGAGCTGGGGTGATAATCGCAAACGTCAACTGGAACATCTGAAAGACGGACTCTGGGATGGTGCCCGATACCGAATCGACGGTGATGTCCGACAGAAGGATGTTGCCCATCCCAATAAACGCGTTGAGCTGACCGCCGTCACCGAACGCCAGCCCGTAGCCATACAGCGTCCAGAGCAGGGTCGCGAGACAGGTAATGGCAAAACACTGCATCATCACCGACAGGACATTCTTTGCCCGGACCAGACCTGCGTAAAAGAGCGAGAGGCCCGGGATGGTCATAAAGAGCACCAGGACGCACGACACGAGCATCCACGCCGTGTCGCCGCTGTTCAGCTCGCCGCCCTGCGCCCAGGCAATGTCTGGTAAACCAAGTAGAACACAGACGCTCAGGCTGACCGGCAACGTACTTTTTAGAAGCCTCATAGGTATTGTCCTGCCGAACGACGTCGTGGATAAAGCGGCGGTCGAATGCGGCGGCGATTCTTGCGACGGGCTGCGAGTAGACTACCGCAGAGAAAGGTTAGCCATGCTCGAGTCGGGAAGTGTGCGCCGCCGGCGGCGCTCTTCGTTCGCATGTGCGAAATCTACCGCTTCTACGCGCGTGGCCGACGCGGCGTCGCGTCCGGAGCATGGTGAGCATTTCTCTACTTCGCTAGAGCGCGTCTTCGCCCACCTCGTTGGTACGAATGCGGATTGCCTGCTCGATGTTGCTGATAAAGACTTTGCCGTCGCCGATCTGGCCCGTGCGTGCAGTGCTTTTGATCCCGTCGACCACGCCTTCGGCCTGGTCATCCGTCACCACAATATCGATCTTGATTTTCGGAATGAAGTCGACCGAGTATTCAGCTCCCCGGTAGATTTCGGTATGGCCCTTCTGTCGGCCGAATCCCTTGACCTCAGTGGCGGTCAATCCAGTCACGCCAAGACGAGAGAGCGCATCGCGAACTTCGTCGAGCATGTGCGGCTTGATAATCGCCGTAACCAACTTCATTCCTGACCTCTAGCATCACGGACGCGAAGTCACGCAGTGGAAGGGCGCACTATACACCAGATTCGACCAACGTGGTGTCTGCCGAGGCCGGGCCTGGAATGGCATAGTTGTTTCGACGAATGCACTGGATCAGCGAGGAGATTGGACACGATGAGAAGGGCACGGTGTGAGTATCCGGGATACAACGTCTGCATCATCACGGTGGGATGCCTTTCGCTCGTCGCGAGCGCTGGGCTCAGCAGTTGGAGCGCTAGCCGGGTCACCCAAACCTCGTCGGTCGAACTGGGGATGCTGCGGGTGACAGTCGACGTCGAGTTGTCCTGCCCGTCTTGCGCCCAAGGTCTGGAACGGCGGCTCGGCCGTCTCGACAACGTTGGTCAGGTCGCGGTCGACGCCGTCAACGGACAGATCCTGCTGACCCCGTTGCGAGACGGAGTTGTTGATATGGCCGCCGTGCATGACGTGATCCGGAACGCTGGCTTCTTGCCCAGGCGTATCGCTCTCCTGGTGCGTGGTCGCGTCGCACAGGTGGACGGACGACCAGCGCTCGTGCTGTCTGGCGATGCAGTCCTATCGCTCGCGCCGGGCGAGGAGACGACGCGACTCGGGTCGGACGCGATGGGCAAGGTCGTGACGGCGAGAGGCCATCTGCCCCTCGCCGCCTCGGATGCCTCTCTCCGGCTCGTCGCGCTCGACGGCTTCGAGGTCAGAGAGTCTCCGTGATGTCGCACGTCCGCGGTGAGTCCGGGCTGCTAGACCTGGGGCACCCACTGCGGAACGATGTAGGCGAAGACCATCGTCACCACGCCCATAAACAGCGCCAAGATGATGCTGTGCTTTAGCGTGACGCGGAAGAGACGACCTTCCTCAGAGGATGCCATGCCGGTCGCGGCGACAGCGACCGCAATACTTTGCAAGGAGATCATCTTGCCCATGACGCCGGTCGCCGCGTTTGTCGATGCCATGAGGACAGGGTTGAGACCGAGTGCGTTGGCCGTGACGACCTGCAAGGTGCCGAATAACGCGTTTGAGGATGTGTCGCTCCCGGTCAGAAACACCCCGGTCCAGCCGAGCATGGCGCTAAAGAACGGGAAGACGGCGCCGGTCGCCGCAAACGCGAGGCCCAACGTCGACGTCATACCCGCGTAGTTCATCAAGAAGGCAAGCGCGAGAACGGATGCGATGGTCAGGAGCGGCATAGACAGCTGCTTGAGGACGGCGGTCACAATGTTGAAAAACTTGGCGGGTGACAACCCCAACAAGAGAGCCGCTGCGAACGCGGACAGGAAGCATGACGTGCCTGCCGCGGAGAGCCACGCAAAGCTATAGACCGCTGCGTATGGCGACGGTTCTGTCGTCACCGGCGGCAGCCGAGTGATCAAGTTGTGAAGGCCGGGCACATTGATGGCTACACTGACCGCGTTCAGCCCGGCTTGAATCGGTGGGAAACGCCACACGAGAACAAAGACGACCAGCAGAATATACGGGCTCCACGCGGAGAGCAGCTCTCGCGTGGTATGGACGCGAGCGCTTGCCGTGACGTCCACGTCGCCGTCGAGCCGGAAGACCTGCGACGGTTTCCAGACCTTGAGGACGACGACCATGGCGAACAGCGCGGCGATCGAGGCGAGAATCACGGCGATTTCTGGTCCGATCGTGTTCGTGGCCGCAAACAAGACGACGGCGAACGTCACGGCGCACGTTGCGATCGGCGGAAGGACTTCAAGGGCGCGTTGGAAACCCGACATGATGACCACCATGTAGGCCGGAATAATTAGCGCGATTAAGGCGCACAGTCGCCCGGTCATCGAGCTGAGGGCGTCCATCGGGAGTCCCGTGATCCCAGCGAGCGTGACGACCGGGATACCCAGCGAGCCGAATGCGACCGGCGCGGTGTTCGCCACTAGGCAAATAAACGCGGCATAGAACGGTGGAAAGCCCAAGCCCGTGAGCATGGCGGCGGCCACAGCTACTGGCGTGCCAAATCCGGCGGCGCCCTCGATAAACGCGCCAAACGCGAAGCCGATGAGCACGGCTTGAATGCGCCGGTCGTCACTCAGAGACCCGATCGAGTCTTTGATGATCTCGAACTTGCCGGTGTCGACTGTCACGCGATACAGGATGAGCGACGCAATGACGATCCACCCAATCGGAAACAGGCCAAACGCAGCGCCATAGACCATGGATGCTCCTGCCTGCTGAATCGGCATACCAAACACGCCGATGGCGAGCACCACCGCGGCGCCGAGCGCGCTGAGTCCGGCCACCCAGCTCGGTTTGCGTTTGACGCCCAGCATATAGAAGAGCATCAGGAGCGGTATAGCAGCCACCAGGGTGGAGTAGCTGAGGCTGCCCGCGACGGGCGTGTAGTTTTGTTCCCACATGGTTGGTGAATGTACGCTGACGCCCGCAAAGAACGCAATGTCGGTTCGCGCGGTCGCGCAAAGCGTGCGCGGCTCGTGGACGGTCGCACGGAGCAGTGACGTCGGGTCCGAGCCGCTACGTCGCGCCGGCCACGCGGGTCCGGGCGATGGCAGGATGAGTCGGTGTGGGACGCCACGGAGGGATCGCTCAAAGCGCCCCTACCTTGTCACGATCTCTCTCGAGCCTCAACGAGCCGGATCACGCGTGTCCTGACACGCCAAGCAGAACGGTGCTTCAGGACGTGCCTTTAGTCGCCGATAGCCGATCGGACCTTCGCAGGCACGACAATAGCCGTAATCATTCTTTTGATAGGCGTCCAGCGAGGCTTTTACTTGCAGCAGCTTGGTCTGCAACGTCGAGCGGCTGGCCTTGGTCATCTCTTGCTGCTGAATCGCATCCATCCGTGAGAGCCGACCGATGGACGTGGTAACCTCCACGGGTTTTGCACCTGTCTTGCTGAGCAGGAGATTGTCTTGGAGCCGCTGACGATCGGTCAGGAGGTCTTGGTGCAACTCCTCACGTTGCGCCGGGGTGAGCTCGGATACGACCATATCCGGACGCTACAGGCCGCGCGCTGCGGTTGTCAAAGGTCGTCACCACCGCGGGGCTGTAGGCGTGTCGTGTCTCTCGAGCGTTGTCGCCGGAGACGCGACACGCCTTTCGGTAACGAGGTTGCCAGCTATCGACAGAGCGTCTACGGAGCCGTCTCGCCCGTCTGTGAGAAATCCAACCACGTATCGGTGAGCGCGGTTTGCTCAATACCCGGCTTTGACCAGTCGCAGACCCCACTGGGAAAGATGCTTCGCAGACGATCGGTGTCGCCCGGGGTCAGGGTGACCTGATACGCAGCAGGATCGATCGGCATGAGCTGACATTTGACGATATCGCTTGCCAGCGGCGCCCCTGCCACTTCACGCGGAGAGGGGGCTGCGGGGTAGAGCGCGTGGCACTGTCCACTCCCTCGGACCTGTGACTCTGCGATCTTGACTGGCTCGACGTCCCGTGACCAGCACGCATCCACCAGGTCGGCAGGCTTTGCCCGGCGCACGACGTCAATCCGTGAGTCGCCCGAGGTGTCGGCAGTGATGTTCTCGAGCCACCGATCCATTTGCCGCAACGCGTCGCGCAGCACCGGGCTCTCCGTGCTATACAAACCGTAGCGGTCGTCTTCGACCATCATGATGTGATTGTCGGTATGGCCGTTTGCCTTTTCGAGCCGTTCGCGAATCGAGAAGGAGTGATATCGCACGTGGACGTCGCCCGCCTCGCGGTCATCGGAATACGCGCGGTAGTCGATGACCGGCGTGGTCGCTAGACCGCCGCCACCATTGGTGAGACGACCCGTCTCGTAGGCCACTCGCACCGCGCCGGTGTCGGCCGTGGTGCGGCGTTGATGAATGTTGCCGTCGTGGTCGTAGCCACCGATACGTTCATTGAGATCGAGAAACTGCTCGGTCGTGATCGTCTCGTCGTTGAGTGCGTGTAGCCCATACTGCACCCCCACATTGTCGAGCGGTCGACGTGCAAACCCGGTGTCCGGGTCACGACCGTAGACGTTGACGTAGTGATCGTAGAGGTCGCAACGAGCCCCCGTCGGATTGTCGATCGGGTGATATTGCATTGACTCAGGAAGCACATCGGGACAAAATTCTCCGACGCTGATCCGGCCGGCGTTGCGGGCGACATTTGGCATCGTCGCTAACGTCAAAAACCCGGCGACCGCGCGCTGCTGCTCTTCCGAGAAGCTCGACCCGTCGTCATTCTCAAAGTACTCGTTGAGAAGCCGGGCGTCGGTGATCATCGGCACCGTGCCAAACGCGACGTCGGGGAAGCTACAGCCCGGAATGATGCCGTCCAGTAACCCGGGGTAGTTGTCGGCGATCTGGTGGTTTTGATACGAACCGCCGGAGCAGCCCCAGCCGATGGTGTAGTTCGGGAGGCCATATCCCTCGATGAACCGCTCCTTGACCATCATCATCGTCTCGGCGGCTAGTAAGTCATTGCAGTTGTTGCCATAGACATTGAGGCTTGAGGAGGCGACGGCATATCCCTGACGTAACATCGCGTCGTCCGTGACGCCGCCGGTGGTCCTGCCTTGCCGATACCACCCGTTTACACAGCCCCCGCCAAATGTGTAGATCAGTCGTCGGTTCCATCCGGCCGCCGGTGTCCAGGCGTCGGGGTCGGGTTCAGTGCCCGGATTGTGGAGCATCGCGATCTGATAGACGGCTCGATTGATGGTGCCGGTCTCGATGCGCACGATGTAGGGCACCTCGACGTCGTTGAGCGTGGTCGTGGTGGCCAGGTCCGCCGGACGCGACTGCGGGTCATCGAGCGGCACGAGTCCGTCGGCGCTCTCGTTCGTGGAGCGATAGGCGTAGTCGACGCGACGCTCCACGGAGCATGCCCCGTCGTCCAGTGGTTGTCCCAAGGTCTGCCCTGAGATGAGCGGGAACGCGTCTGTCTCACAGATGAAGGGCGTCTCGTGAGGGCCGGAGAAGACCGGGCCGGTGATCGAATGATTGTCGAGAGCGAGTGTCTCGTGCGCCGGCCGGACGTCGTGCGTGACGATGAGCTCGTTGGCGCCGCGGACCAGACCGCTGACGAGGCCAATCCACGTGGTGGGGTTCTGGAGACGGAAGGAGTCCGTCACGTCGGCTCCGTTGAGCGTCATCCGAACGCCCTGAACGTGCACTCCTGTTTGTGTGTCCACGCGAACCAGTACATCTCCGCCGGAGACCATGTCGGGGCGAGCCGATAGCGCGGTGATCTCGAAAAGAGATGCGACGCCGGGGACGTCGTCGTGACCTGACTGCCCGCTCGCGTCTGTCGCACCAAGTCCGGCCAGACCGACGCATGTCACGACCGCGTAAGTGAGGATGCTTTGGGTCCTTGCTGCCCTCGAGGTGTGCTGCATCGCCGTTACATCGTTTGTGTGCGTCATCGAGACACTCCTTTGCACCACCGTCACTGGACGGGTTCTATACGTAAGAGAGCGGCTTCCCCAGCGCCAGGGTCGCGGCCAAGAAACGTGCCCGCCGTCAATACATAGAGGAGCCCGTCCGGCCCCTCGTCGACATCGCGAATGCGCCGCCGGATGTCAGCCAGTAGCCATTCTCGTCGCTGCTCGAGTCCCTGACGATTGAACCGGACCCGCTCGAGATGACCTGTGCGGTGCACTCGACCGGTCATGAGTGACCCGACAAAGAGGTCGCCTCGCCAGGCCGGAAACTGGTCGCCAGTATAGAACGCCACGCCAGAGGGTGCGATGGAAGGGATCCACACGATCTCGGGCTGCTCCATGGTTTCTTGCCACGGTCGATCCGAGACCCGCGGCCCAAAATACTCCCGGGAGTATGAGACGACCGGCCATCCATAGTTTCGACCGGGGAGAATAATGTTGACCTCGTCCCCACCCATTGGTGCGTGTTCGCTGGCCCAGACGGCGCCCGTTTCGGGATGAATCGTGAGACCCATTGGGTTGCGATGTCCGAGAGAGAACAGCTCCGGTTTGTGCCCGGCGTGACCCACGAAGGGATTGTCGTCAGGCACGGTTCCGTCGTCGTGGATACGTAACACCTTGCCAATATGGCTGGCTGGGTCCTGGGCGCGTGGCCGTTGGCCGCCGAATGCGCCGCCGACGGTCATATACAACGTGCCGTCCGGTGCAAAGGCTACCCGAGATGCGCCGCCAGTCCCGCCATCGGCGTCCGTCACAAAGACGTCGTGGACCTCGGACAAGGCGGTTCCGTTAAAGCGTCCCCGCGCCAGCGCGACGGTCGAACCGTTCTCCGTTGGCTTCGAATACGTGAGATACACCCATCGGTTCTCGGTAAACTCTGGATGAATCGTGACATCCATCAAACCCGAGAGTGCGGCGCCAGTAGCGACGGCAGGCACGCCGGGGATGGGGGTCGGGTCGAGCCGATCGTCTCGAATCTGCCGCAACGACCCAAGACGTTCAGTCACGAGCATGCTCCCGTCGGGGAGAAACGTAAAGCCCCAAGGATAGGTCAGGCCCGCCGTGACGACGACAACACGTATCGCCTGCCCTTCGGCCGTGTCATACAGGAGTGGTCCGTCGGGCAGAGGGACCGCGGGAATGCCTTCCGCCGCGAAGGGTTCAGCACTCGTTTGTTGCGCGCTCAGCCTCGGCGTCGCCAAGAGCGACACGGACAGCGCGGTCAGGGCGACGACGACCGACCGGTAGACCCGGCGTGTCGGGCGTTCGAGCCGGGTGCGGATTCCGAGGGGTCTGGGTCTGGACATTGCCATGTCACTTCTTTCTGTGGTGGAGGGTGACCGGTCTCTGCTCTCGCTTGCGCTCCCACCAGTTCTGAGACAGGTCGATCGCAAACATCATGATCAGCATGAAGATGACGATCCATTGCGGGATGTGCGGGAAGGGGCCGTCGTTCACCAGAATGTGGGCTTCGTGCCCGCCTTCGAGAAAGAGCACGAACCCGATGAGAAGGAGTACGAAGAGGCCGAGGATCTCAAACTCCGGATTTCGGCTGATGAAGTGCGAAATCGGTCGAGCGAACGCCAGCATCAGCGCGACCGAGATCACGACCGACCCGACCATGACCGCAAAGTTTTCTGTCATGCCGACGACGGTCAGAATCGAGTCGACCGAGAACAGGATGTTCATACCGACGATCAGGGCCACCACCTCGCCGAAGCGCGAGGCCTCTTTGACCTCATCCTCGACGCCTTTCAGCTTTGTTCTCAGCTCCTTGATCCCCTTCCATAGGAGAAACATTCCGCCGACCGCGAGGACCAGCGCTTTGCCGTTGACCGTGCCCTCCACGGAGACCGTCAGGAGCGTGGTGTCGAAATGGAAGAGTTCAGCGGTGGCTGCGGCGAGGACAAAGCTCACCACTGTCAGGAGCACGATACGTAACGCCATGGCGAGGATGAGCCCGACGCGGATAGCCTTCGGACGCTCGGCGACCGGCAGTTTGTTGGCGATGATCGTAATGATGATCAGGTTGTCAGCGCCGAGCGCTATCTGAATCAGCGAGACGGAAAAGAGTCCGACCCAGAAGGCTGGTTCCAGTAGCGTGCTCATGCCGTCGGCCTACTGCGCGGCGTAACGAGAGCGGTGCATTTGCATGCTGCGCGGTTGTTTTACACCCAGCTAGAGGACGTCCGCCTCTGTCATCACCCGCTCGCATTTCGTGCGGATCTCGGTCCCGACCGCAAAGGGGTCCCCTTGGACAAAGTCGGCTCGAAACAGCTCCACCGACAACGCACCGCGGTAGGCCTTTTCGGCGAGTTTCTGAAGGATACGGACCACGGGCGCGATGCCGTCACCGGGAATGATGCGGGAGTCATTGTTTATCAGCTCTCGCGGCGTATCGAGGAGGTCTTGAAAATGCGCGTGAGCAAGTTCTCCGGGCTCGAGCAGATCCAGGTCCTCGAACTTGCTCAGTCCTGACCAAAAATGAAAGAAGTCCAGCATGGGCTTGACGTTCGGATGTGCCGCCTCGCGGATCACCTGTAGCGCTGACGTCAGTGTGGCGAGGTGCGTCGACGTGCGGGTAAACTCGATCATCGCGGTGAGATCGTATTCGCTCGCGATCTCGCCCACTTCCCGGATGGAATTTGGGGTCGCCGCGAAGTCGTCGGCGGTGACGGGGCGGCGCGTGATCGACGCCGAATAGACTTTTCTGAGGCCGATGCTCGCGAGTTGATCGCAGCCCCGACGCCACGTCTCGAGCGATTCCGCCCGCGCTGGTCCGGGGAGCCAGATATCCGGAAGAACGATGGCACCGGAAACCGGTGTCAGCCCGAGGTCGGTCAACACGCGCCCGGCGGCCGGTAGGGTGTCACCCTCCAGAAATTCCGAGAGAAGCGGGAAGTTGAGCTCGACATACTTGATGCCGGCCCGCGCCCAGCCCTCCAGCGACCCACGGTAGCCGGCAGCCCGAGACGTATTCTGATGCATGCTCAGCAACATCTTGCCTGTTGCCGCCGATTGGGCGCGCACGGTTGGCGTCAATGACAATGCGACCGGAGCCCACATGAAGTCTCGTCTAGTAAGCATGGCGGTTACTATATCTCTGTTATGAAAAATGCTCGCACCCCTGTTGGCTGCCGCGACGTTGGCGCTGCCGGTTTTCGTCCTGCCCGGCCGAATCCGGAGGCCTAGGTCCTCCGTGTACAGGGCTCCAGTGAAGTGCGGGTGGCGTCGGATCGAGTAGTGGGGTCTCGCCGTTGGCGGTTCGGGAGGCTTCTTACGGGAGTCTGGTGACGCGGGACACAAGCCATCCGTGATCGTCATCAGACGCGAAAACGTCGAGCCCTTGTCTTCTTGCCCTTGATGGTGGTGGCGTGAATTGCCTTGATGACAGTGTCCACCGCGGATTCTGGGACACCGACCGTTGCGGATGTGTCACGGATACGGATAGGGCCGATCTCCCGGCCGGTCAGCTCGGTCTCGTTGGCAATGGCACCGACGAGGTCTCCCGGGCGAATACCAGACCGTTGGCCAAAGGCCAGCTGAATGAGCACCGTTTCGCCCCCGGCCCGTGCCCGGTCACCCGGCGGCGGAGTGCGTCCTCGCTTGGACCGGCTTTTTTCCACGTCTCGGGTTTTGTCGAACGCAGAGCGGTTCTTCTTCTTTCGTTCGGACGCATCCGGAATCTCTGATTCATCCATGATGGCCCCCCGCGCGGCGTGTACGATCTTGATCGCGGCAAGGGCGATATTGCGGTCACTGTCAACCCCCGCCAATGCCTGAAGGACGCCCTCACAAGCTTCGAGGTCCTCGGACTCGAGCGATTCACGCACAGCGGCCACAGTCAGCTCGATTTGGCGGGTCCGCAAGTCTGCCACCGTCGGCACCCTTGACACCGAGATGACTTGCTTCGTGAGCCGTTCGATATTGCCGAGCAAACGGCGCTGACGAGGGTCGGCGAGGGTGATGGCGATGCCTTCGCGGCCCGCGCGACCTACTCGACCGATACGGTGAACATAGCTGTCCGCTGCAGAGGGCACGTCGTAGTTGACGACGTGGGTCAACGTATCGATGTCAAGACCGCGTGCCGCCACATCGGTGGCGATAAGCAGCTCTGCCGTTCCGTCTCGGAGCCGTCCCATCACGCGGTCTCGTTGGGGTTGGTCCATGCCGCCGTGGAGGGCTTCCGCCCGATACCCCCGTCCGTTCATCGTCTCGGCCAGCTCGTCGACATCCGTCCGGGTCTGACAAAAGACCAATGCTGACTTCGGAGCCTCGATATCGAGGATTCGGCCGAGGGCCGAGGCCTTGTGAAAGCGTTCGACAAAATAGACGGTTTGCCGCACGAGCGCCTTGTCCGGCTGCGTGTCACCCGAGTCGATGTAAATCCGGATGGGGTCGCGCTGATAGCGCTTCGCGATCGCCCTGATACGCGGTGGCAACGTGGCGGAAAACAACACCGTCTGGCGATCCGGTGGCGTGCTGTCGAGAATTGTCTCGATATCTTCGGTGAAGCCCATATCGAGCATCTCATCCGCTTCATCGAGGATGACCGTACGAATCGATTCGAGAGAGAGAGACCCTCGCTTGATGTGGTCGATCGCTCGTCCCGGGGTCGCGACGACGACGTGAACACCCCGTTGGAGCGCGCGCAGTTGACGCTGGATAGGCTGGCCGCCGTAAATCGGCACGACGTTGACGCGTTGCTTGCTCCCATACTTAAACATGGCTTCGCTCACCTGCACGGCAAGCTCCCGGGTCGGCGCGAGCACCAATGCCAGCGGGTGTCGGGGAGCCCCGCCTTCAATCGTGTTGAGTACGGGCAGGGCGAACGCCGCGGTCTTGCCGGTTCCCGTCGCGGCCTGTCCAAGGAGATCTCGGCCGGCCAGGAGGTGAGGAATGGTTTGGCGCTGGATCGGTGTCGGCTCTTCATAGCCGAGTGCCGCGATCGTATTCAGAAGCTCTGGGCGCAATCCCAGCGTGTCAAATCCGGTCAGCATATTTGGTACGTGGGTTGCCTCCTGGGCGGCGTGCTCAGACGCCGTCTCGGTCGTGGTCATATACAGCTGCGGCGCGTGTGTATCAGGGGTGGCCCAATCGGAGAAGAACGCACCCGTCAGACTCTCACGCGACTGACGTCACCCGACCGATGCCCTGGTGGGACCAGGGCATCGGTCACCACGATCTTTCGGAAGCTCGTCTCAAAGTCGCGCGTCTCGGCGATGACCCAGACACCAGCCTCCGGCCCGCTGGCGCTTGTCACCACACCATCAATATGCCCATCGTCCTCGGCTGACAGGGTTGGTCCGACCATGATAGTCAGACTCGTCATTAGTAGCGCCGCCATCGCGGGTATTCCCAAGTTGCGAATTCGCTTGTTCATGATGCCTCTCCTCACTGGTGCACCGCCGTCGAGATGCAGTCAATCCTCGGGCCCGCAGCACCGCCTGCCGCCGCGTTCCCGCTTGTCGCCATCCAGCCGGTATGACTCGGCGCGGCGCCTTGCGCCAGGCGGCCCTCGGAACCCGGGGCTTTGACCTCATCTCGACGGCGGTACACTAATCTCGCCGTATCGGCGTGTGGCCGACCGCGGCCTAGCGTGACCGACTTGGGTCTCGATTTCAACGGAAGGGTCGATACACGATGGGCGGACCGTGCGGGCGCGGGACGCACGGTCCGCGAGCGCGTCGTGTCACCCGCCAATGAGAACACAAGAAGGAGAGGGTATGAAGCATTGGTCAACGTTGTCGATCGCCATATTGGTCGTCCTGGGGGCATCGCTCGCGTCGTCACAGACGCGCCCGCTGCAACCTGGCGGCAGCGAGCCGGTCCGGCTCGCAACTCCCCGAATCTTTCCCCTCTCTCCCGATCAGTGGACGGACCGCCATCGCGCACTCGTGGCCGAATACGCGCCCGATGGGCAGGTCAGCAACGGTCTGGGGACGTTGCTGCATGTGCCCGAGTTGGTCGAGGCCATCCTGCCGTTCGTCAGGTTTCTCGGGAACGAATCCTCGCTCGAGCCTCGTCATCAGGCGCTCCTCGCTTTGCGAACCGCGTGGGTCACCCAGAATCACTACTTGTGGGCTCGGGTCGCGGTCTTTGGACGCGAGGCGGGGCTGACCAGCGACGACTTGCGGCGGATTGCCGGCGGACCGGATGGACATGGATGGAGCGCTTTCGAGGTCGCCCTGCTCCGGTTGGCGGACGAGCTCTATCAGAACTCCTCGGTGACCGACGCGACGTGGACGACCCTCAGCGTGCGGTACAACCTGACACGAATAGTCGAGGCGGTGATGAATGTCAACGAGGTGACATTGCTCTCGATGATGTTCAACGCTCTCGGCGTACAGCCCGACGCGTGGACCACCGACCGGCTCCCAACCGACATCCCGTATCGTGTGTCGGCTCCCGTGGCGGAGCCCCCGCTTCGACGGCCGCGTATCGCGCCGCTGGAGGGAGGGGGGATCAGAGTTGGCCGGACGTTCCGGCGCCACCCTCGACTCGCGGCGGCGCGGTCAGGTCAATCTGGTTTTGTCAACCGGGTGTCCCCGCTGCTCCCGCACGATCGCGAGCTGCTGATCTTGCGGATCGGATGGAACTGCCAGGCGGTGTACGAGTGGGCAAAGCACGTTGGGACTGTCGGTCGAGCACGCGATCATGGCCTGGAGCCGCGCAACGTGGCACTGGGCTCAGAGGCCGAGGGGTGGGAGCCGTTCCACGTGACGCTCCTCGACGTCGCCGACGAGCTGTATCGAGATGCCATGGTGTCGGACTCGACGTGGGCCGCACTCACCGCCGGCTATGACACCCGCGAGACCATAAGCGCGCTGATGACAGTAAGCAACTACCGGCTGGTCTCCATGTCGCTGAATGCGTTTGGAGTGCAACCACTGGATACCGACGAGCGGTTTCCGACGTTCCCGTGACGGCGAAGTCTCAGCCGCGGTCATGGCGCGCTCCCTCCGACGGGTGCTGATGGTGCGTGTCGCGTGACGCGATAAGCTGTCGCTGGTCTGAAGGCTCAGGCTCGCGGTCGCCGGGTCGACCGCGACGGAGGGCCGCCGGTGTCCATGCGAGACCCGGCAGCCCACCCTTCGCCTCGGATGCTTCGTCCTTTGACGCCATCCGGGCAGGAGTTTACGAAAGGTGATGCTGCATGAATTCGAGCATCTGCTCGATGATGACGCGCGAGAGCTTGCTGTCGTCGTTCACCTCGAAGGCGTGGGGCGCGGTCGGATGATTCGAGAATGTCACGGGCAGGTTGCGCGTGATCGCGGCCTCCACAAAGCGTTCAAGCGTAGAGTTCAGACCGGCCATCTCGTCCTGTCCCGATCGGGCGATGAAAAGCGGCACATCTGCCGGTA